>Ga0307976_1001147_pt1 | contig 13029 bp, 9 predicted proteins | sample OrgLakmetagen919_FD_201836 | JGI IMG/M metagenome (GOLD analysis project Ga0307976, IMG submission 201836) | Saline water microbial communities from Organic Lake, Antarctica - #919 | ecosystem: Environmental > Aquatic > Non-marine Saline and Alkaline > Saline | place: Antarctica: Organic Lake... | reverse complement strand
ACTTATTACGATATATTTGGAATTAATGAAAAAGCAGAGGTTGAAAATGCCTTTCGTAAATTAGCTAAGTTGTATTACCCTGATTTAAATTTTGATCAAAAAGCTGGAGAAAAATTCATCGAAATAGAGATTGCTTATGGTTGTTTATCCGACCAGATACTATCAGTAACGAATATTCTTAGCCTGTTTGGGTTAAATGATATTTATGAACCTCTAGTAAAAACCTTTATTGTAGGGATTACTAAACGGTCGAGATAGAGTGATAATAAGACATTATTTAGAGATAATTAATGCTACTTATAGTTTACTTTAGTGGTTTACTTTCCTTTGTTTCTTACTCTGTCAGTATTAACTTTAAAATAAAAAAGGAGACCTTTCGATCTCCTTTAAATAGATTATATACTGGTTATTTTCCTTTTTGAAGCTTTGTCCAAGTATCAGTTCTACCAATCATTGAAACACCGATGTAACCACGAACTTCAATTTTAGTTTTGCTTTTCTTTTTAATTGTACAGCTGTAAAGACTTCCATTTTCTGGATCATATATAGTTCCATTTTCCCAAACGTCATCTCCAACATATTCAAAATCCTTCAAAATTTTATATCCTAATAAAGGAGTTTCATTCATTTTTTCATCTGGATTATTCACATCCATTTTCTTTTCTCCTAATTCATTTTTAGGTTCTTTAAGCCAAACGATTTTTCCAAAATATTTATTACCCACTTTTGAAATCTTCACTTTTGCTTTACCATGACCAGGTTCCCAAACACCTACTAATAAATCTCCCTCATTTTCATCACTAGGGACCATGTTAGAATCATTTGTAAAAGAAAATAAAAGAAATACTGATACCATTAATAGGCTTAATGTCAATTTGTTTGTTTTCATCATTTTTAGTTTTAATTAATTTAATTATTGTTTTCAAATTATGTGCCAAAGACAAAGTTTGAAATTCTTATTCATTATTTTCACTTGATTCTACCAAAAGGGTAAATGTCCCTTTTATTTCAAAAGATTCCTCAAGTTCTTGGGTTAAATTACCAGATATATGTAGGAAAAATTCATCTACTTCATTAAAGTTTTTAATTTTAGACTCCTTTAAACCCTCTATTGTTAAACTTTTACCACCTTCTATTTTATTCATAACACCGATTGTCAACATATCTGTGTTTGGACTAGAAACTTCAACTTTCATGTTGTCAAAAAGATCAAATCCATTTTTATTTTCAGTAGTAATAGTTATCGATTTTAAACGCATCCCTCCAACATTCTCTTTGGAAAAACCAAAGTCTTCAGGTTTAAATTTAATTGTAGTGATTGCTTCGACGGGTCCTTCAAACAACCAATCATCTCCACCTTCGAAAGCTGCATCAAACGCAATAGGTCCATACTCTTTGTCTTCATAGGATGTGCATGATGAAATGCTGACAATTAGTGCGAGTGATAAGATGCTAATCAATATTTTTTTCATAAGTAATTAATTATGTGTACATACAAATATAAAAAAATATTGTTCACATCATCAATCTCCAATAAAAAAAACTTAATCTAGCATATATTTTTAGCTAACGATTAACTAAAGTCAACAGTGAGCTTGTATTGTCAGTCTTTTTAAAAGTATAATTAGTCTTTGCAAGAAAACTCCAAATACTGCGTTATGCTTGTTTTAAATTGCAGTCATCCCGACATTGACAGTCGGGACTCTTGACAATTAAAAGCTTCACAAGCCTTGTCTTTGAATTTTTCTTATCAAAGACTCAAAAATGATTAGTTTTCTTGAGGACACTAATTAGGATGGTAATCAAATAAAATAGTAGGTTAAAATTAAAAATATTTCCAGTTAAGAGTAAATAGTGGGGATAATTTTATTTTGGTGCGCTAAGTTAGAGTGTCAGATTATTAGTGTTCTGTTATTTAGGATAGAGATGCTAAAGATGAACAAGAAATATTCTTTTGTTTATTGTTCCATGTTAGATTGTTTTGACTGAAAAAATAGTTGAGCTGGGCTTTCAGCCCGCTTAGCTACTTATTAGAAACTATACATAACTAATGAAATTAGCATATGTAATCGCCCTGAAAGGGGAGTTTATTTTAACTCAAGGCATCGCCTTGGGTTGAAATACTATATCACCCTAATGCGTCCTATAAGGATAACTATTTTTGATTGCTCACATATAACATTGTCATTCCACTATTCCTGAAATCTATAATTTTTGGGAATAGTAGGATCTCTTTTTTCTTGTCGGCTGATGCTGTGGAATCTAATAAATAAATAAATAAAGAAAAACCGCAATAAAGCAAGCGCATAGCCTGTCCCGAGAAATCTGGAAAAACCTAAAAAAATTATTATGATTGAATAAATAATCATTAAATACTATTCAATTTATAAAAATCGTCTGTTTCTGACCAAACTCTAAATAGGTTTTATTAATTTTTATATTATTTTTGGTAAATAAAAACTACGAAATATGAAACAATTTAACCTTAGTACCTTTTGTTTTTTACTTATTTTTTCAGTACCAACTTTTGCTCAAATTGAAGTGGTCGAAGAAGAAGAAGATTTTAGCGAGTATGCCGATTACGGAACTGACGAATCTGAGAAGCGTTATTGTGGACCAAAAGTTAGTGGATTGAGTCCCGCTAAACTAATTTCAGTTGGTTATGATTTTGCAGGTGCACACGATATTACAGGTGGAGCGATAGGGAATATTTCTCCAGAATCAACAGAAAGAGCAAGTTATTATCAGGGACTTAGAATAGCGGCTAATATTCCAGTATATTCTACCAACGCTCTTCTTATCAACATAGGAGGTAATTATGGCGAGGCAAATTACACATTTGACAATGATAATTTAACGAATCCACTTCATGTTGCCTTAAATGGGGGAATTAAAACTTTAGGAATTAATACAACTATTTTTAAACCTTTCAATGAAAAGCATTTCGCTTTAGGATTTTATGGTGCTGAATATAGTGGGAACTATTCGGCAGATCATCTTCAATCTGCTTCGTTTATTAAGCATTCTTGGGTTGGTATTTTTGGTTGGAAATTTAATGAGCGTTTCCAATTTGGTTTTGGTGCTACGCAATCTTATCGTGCCGGAGAGGTCAATTATTTTCCTATAATAATGTATAATTACACGTCTATAAATGGTAAATGGGGTATAGAAATGCTCGCTCCTGCCCGTGCGCACTTTCGTTACAGATTTAGTTCAAAATCACTTATTTTAGCAGGAATGGATTTAGAAGGTACGAGTTACCACATCTCTAATCGAGATGGTGTTTTTCCTGATAAAGATGAAAATAATGAAATACTTAGCGAAGGATTCAATTATAATTCAAATCAACTTGAATTGCGCCGATCTGAAATTCGTCTGAACGTCAAGTTCGAGCGTGCATTAACTGATTTTATTTGGATTTCTGCTCAGGCTGGTTATGCTATGAATTATAGATCAGATGTTGATAGTGGTGAGTTCTTTAGAGGTTTCTTTAAAGATGACCCATACGTTATGGAAAACAACGTTGCAGGAGTTCCTTACATCCAATTCAGCTTAAATCTGGTAAGTCCTTAATGAGAATAATTTTCTCAGCGTTGGCGTTTTACAAGGTGTCAACTCTGAGTGCAGGACTTTCTTATGTCACAAAAGGGGGGAGGCCTCTTATTTTTCTTCTTAAGGATGCAGCCTTAGGCTACTTTCGCAAATTTATAACGTTATTTTACAAACTCAAAACTATAAAAATAATCTGCTCATTTATTTAGACTGGAAAATTCAATACTATGCATTATTTTTTTTGTGATTAAAATATTCTTTTCAGTCACAATAGAATTAGTGGCTGGTCGGAAACAGACAATTTTTATAAATTATTAAATTTTGAGAATTATTTATTCAATCATAATAATTTTTTAAGGTTTTCATGAGCTTGCTTTGCTGCGGTTTGCTTTTCTTTCTTTAGGAGATGCCGCAGTATTAGCCGACAAGAAAAAAAATTAAATAAAGTCAAAAGAATTAATTTTAAATTTGTTGTGTTTCCGACCAGACACGAATTAGATAAAATGGTGATAGAGGATGCAATTCTGAATGATTAGAAATGTTGAAGATTTGTCAAATTATTCCTTTAAAAGAACAATGTACAATTCTACCTAATGCCTTAAACTTTAATCAACTTAACCTAACGCCTATATTTTTCCATTGCAGGAAGAATAGAAATCTAAGCTATAAAATTATATTGAATTTGGATTAGAATTATTTACATTTGATTCATGAATATATTAGCAATCTCAGGTTCTGCAAGTACGAAGAGTAGCAATTTCCATCTGTTAAAAGCGATTCAAACACGCTTGGAAGAACAGCACAACATAGCTGTTTATGATTCGCTCGGTCAATTCCCCTTATTTACTCCTCAGCGCTTAATAGAAGGAATTCCTGATATTGTTCAAGAATTCAAACAACAGCTTTTAGATGCAGATGCCGTGATTGTTTCAACTCCAGAATACACACATAATATTCCTGCTGTTTTAAAAAATATGGTAGAATGGTGCACGAATTCTGGGGAGTTTTTAGAAAAAAAAGTTTTACCAATTACTTTTACACCTCATGAACCAAGGGGAGAATATGCGATGAAATCTTTGTTGTTTTCTCTTGTTGCTCTTGATGCACAAATTATTGCGCAACTACCCATCTATAAAACAGACGTGGAAATCAGAGAGAATTTGATTATTCTCTCTGAGGATATTATAGCTCTTTTAGAAGGAGCAATAGAACTATTCTAAAATATAATTTTTACGTTAGTCCATAATATGAGGATTGACTATTGTTTCTTGATTTTTATCAAAACGCACCCAAACTCAATTGTAAAACTATTAAGATATTTCAAATATTGAGCGATGTTGTTGATTTTTACATAACCATAGTATCGCCTAGAGAAATTAATCTATAAGGGAGAATAATATATGTAAACCATGCTAAACTGCTTTATTAACTTCGTTGATCTTGCATGCTCATTTCATGAATTTAATACAGCTTTTTATTCATAAGTGTCTATTTTCAATGGTATTCATGCGCTGTGCCTGTTGAATGTGAACTCACTTTAATAGGTTGGCATTGAATTTTGTAGCTATGGTGTTATTTTTCAATAGGTTAATTACGAAAAGCTGTGTGAAAGTAAATCAAAAGACGCTCAATTTTGAGAAAGTTGTCTTTCTTAAAATTGAGCGGCAACTAGCTTGTAAATAGTATTATACCAAAAATAAAAAATGAGTATTTTGGTGAATCTTCGAGGCTAAAACAATTATTTATTTAATGTTATTTTTTATTGAAAATAATTGCCAACATATAATACTAGGAAGATTTTAAAATAACCCTAAGACAGTATGGATTTTCTTCTTTGTAAATAGCTAAATCTTTATCTTCTATTAAATATTCTAAGTTGAAAAGAGGCTTTAATTTCTCTTCTAAATAACTTTTAGAATATAAATATCTGTAATGCTTATCTCCAATTGCAGATTTGAAAAAAGTAATTGATTTTTTATCATCAGTAATATTCTTTGAAGATCTAGTTTCAATATAGAAAATAAAATTTGATGCTTCATTTCTGATTTTGCTTAGCAATTGGTCTAGTATATCTTCTTTTATTGAATGAATGAAAAAGCGAGCATAGAAAACGTTATAGCCTTTTAAACCAATGTCTAATACACTTTTATTGTAAGTTTTAATTGCTGAATCATTTTGATTTGAACTTAAATCAACTCCTTCGATATCGATTCCGTCATTGTGAAAGTATTTTGTATCTCTTAAATTTCCACATCCTAAATCTACCATTTTGATAGCTCCAAAATCATCATATCTTTTCTTCAAATCGGACAACACAAATCTTGCAAAATCAGATTCCTTTTTGAGGTCTGTATTAGATTTATAAAAGTCGTCCCAATACGATTTGTTTTCAAAATTCATTAGGGAATTGAAATCACTTTCTGATTCACTAAATTTAAAACGCTCTTCAGTTTTAACAGCATTATTTGGAGATTCAGTAATTGACCAATTTTTATCTGGAGTTTGCCAGTTCGGACCATACTGTTGCTTTAAAACATCCTCTGTTTGTGCAGGTATGAAGAACTTATTCCCATTATATGTAGCTTCAGTTAATTCAAAAGGTTCGTAAACATAATCATATTTCAAACTTTCAATTCCATCTATATCTACATAAACAGAGTGATACCATTTCTGTTTCTCCTTATAAAAGAAAAACAGATTGGTTTTAACATCATTCTTTGCTATTTCAACCATAAATCCGTCTTGTAGTTTTCCGAAAAAACGTACAAGAGTGAAGTTAGCTTCATTAATCCTCTGAAACATATCTTTCGAAATTGTTTTCACATTAACAGAAATATCCGTGTTAGAATCGCCAGATATTAAATCATTATCACGGTATAAACCCAATAGTGTTCCGTTTGATAACCAGTATTCTACGCCTAGATCTCTAAAAATTAAATCTAATTCTTTGAGATTGCTTATTGCTTGGCTTTTATTCATTTTATATTCTGTAAGTGAGGATTATTAAGTAAAAAATATTTACTAGGTAAAAAACATAAGCGGCAAATATAATGAAATCTCATTCAGTATTTAAATGCAAACCTAGTCAATACAATAATTGTGTTTCAGTATTTCTTATTCTATGTCGAATTCTTCTTTAAATTTTTGATTTTAGTAGGTAAAGTAAAACTTCCTTTGATTGCTTTTAATGCATAAAGTGTCCAAAGTAATTTCTTAGTTATGAATACAGGGATTTTAGATGGACTAAGTGACTTTGAATAAGGTTTACGTTTATCCTCTGGCGGAGGAATAATGAAATTCTCACCATATAAATTAGAAAGATATTTTTTCGTGTCTCTTGGGGCGAAAAACTTCGTGTCTTCAAATTCAAGTTCTTGTAATGGGAATAAGTCCTCGTAGTTATATGGTTTTACTTCTCTCGAAAAGAACATGTCGTTATAGATATTTTCATAAACATGTTTTTCATTCATAACATCAAGTTCATCAACGTAACTGATGAAATCTTTAAGGTAGCGTTCGCGTTTGAATAAAAAACTTCCTTTTATAAGATGTTCCTGGACTAAATTTTTATTTTTTATTTTGAGTTTCTTCTTTTTATTGAATATATAGGCAAGTAAATTAACCCGATCAACATCGTTTTGAATTGCTTCATTTGTATTTGGAATAGATTTAACTTTCACTAAATCAATTTTAATAGGGTATAAATGATTACTCATTATGCGGGTATCAGCCAAATATTCTGAATAATGTGGAAAGGGTCTGTTTTCGTTGTACAAAATATAATGAGGATATTCAGTAATCACTTCTTCTTTCAATACTTTGATTAATTTACGATACTCACCAACTGGAAAGCACATATCTAAGTCATCATCCCATTCAATAAAACCTTTATTTCTAACAGCTCCCAAAACAGTGCCTGTACAAATCCAGTAAGTGATGTTGTGTTCTCTACATTTCTGATCGATTATTTTTGCCATTTCAAGCAATGCAGATTGTGTTTCATTCAGGTATTTGAATTCCATTTGATTCGAATATTTTTATTTTAGAATTTTATTTCCGTATATAACTTCTAACAACCTTTTAGCAAGAACTTCATTGCCTGCTTCAGAAAAATGAATACCATCTGGAAAATGTTCTTCAGCTGTTAAATCATCCAGATTAACATATGATGCTTCATTTTCCTCGCAAATTGATTGAATTATACGGTTAAATTTAGCATAATTTTTATGTGTTCCAGGAATCATTTTTTCAACGCGTTCACTCGGTAAATTTATTGATACACAAATCACTTTTCCGTTTGTATTGTGCTGTATTTCATGAATTAATTTGCTGTATTCTTGCTTAAATACTTTTGAAGTTGTCCATGCACGTTTTCCTCTCAACTTCACTAAAAACCTCATGTTAGGCCTAATTATATAAAGATGAAATGCCTTCATCGCTTTGATCAAGAAACCTCTTTTATTAGAGAAGAGAAAATCGGCAAACCACCTTGGTATTTCGCGTGTTGCAGCATCCGAACTACCAAGGTTTATAATATATAAATCCCCGTAATTGTTTATGATTTGTGGGTAAATCTTATGTAAATCATACACCGTAGCTCTGGTAAAAGCTAAGTTGTTTACTTGAGTAATTTCGTCTTGCTTTCCTTCGTTAAGCGTTTTCTCCAAAATCTGGCCATAATTTTTACTCGTTAAATTGTTGTGCGGACGATTGCGCAAAGCAACGGAATTTCCCACTATTACAATTTTCTGAATTTTCATTTTATGCTTTATTTTAGAATTTTAGCGCTGTATTTATCGATAAATCTATTAATTTCTATTGATATACTAAGTTTGTAGACCACAAAAATAAACAATATTATAAATCCACCTGAAATCAGTAACGAAAGTAAAATTGATTTAAAAATTTCAGGAAAAAGTAGAGGCATAAATATCGCCAACAAAAGGAAAAGACTTATTATAATTAATGGCCAGGTAAATGGATGAATTTTGTATTTGATAGCTACAAAAAGTGTTTTTAATATATTGAATACCAACATTGAAATGGCCGTAGATAAAGCTGCCCCTACGATATCAAATGAATTAATTAAGTAATAATTCAAAATGACATTGGAAATTGCTAAAATGAAGATAAATAATGTGTTTACCCTAAAGTATTTTGAGTAGGAGATGATAGAGAAATTTATACTCGTTACCATGTCAATAACTTTTGTCAACGCCAATAGTAAAAACACAGTTTTATACATTATTAAGTCTTCTCCATTGGTCATTACCACGAAAAAAGTTTCGATATTCAACCAGATCAAAGCAAATAATAAAATTCCAACGACATATAAATTTGCTGATGAAGCTTTATACAACTTACGTATTTCGTCCATTTTGTTGTCGTCGAATGCTTTTGAAATCATTGGCGCAGTAATTTGAAAAACTGCTTTCGTTGGAATTTCAATCACTACAGATAAGAAAAGGAAGATACTGTAATAACCAACCTTTGTGCTAGAAAGAAGCAAACCAATCATCACAATATCAATTTTATAAACAAGAATATTCCCAACATGATTCATTGCGCCGTATAGCATATAGCGTAACATTTCAGCATGTTTTTTTCGCTTAACTCTCCTCAGAATTCCTGACTTAAAATCTAATCCATTTAATGATTTTAAGTAGAGCATCAATGCAATAACAATAACGGCATGATATATAACAAGTAACCATCCAGCAATAGTGTAATTGATGAGTGAGAAATAACTCAGAAGAATAATTCCAGGAACGATTATTTTTAAACTAAAATTGGAGATAATATCAGGATAAACTATTCGTCCAAAGTTGAAGCTGTGTGCACGCAATACGGCAATAAAAACGATTAGAACTCCCAATGGTAAAATGATGAAGAGGTTCTCATTAATTTTACTCACATCGAAACCTCCAAATTCAAGTATTGAAGATAAAGGAGCTTTAAAAAGAAATAAAAGCCCAGAGATGACAATGATGTTGATTGCGCTATAGATGAATAGCAGAGATACAAAACCCTTCGTTTTTGTACTCTCAAAATAAGGAAAATATTTATTTACTAATGCATGACTTCCCAATGAAAAGAATGCACTTAATAGAATAGCGGTAGATAAACTAAATTGAATTTCTCCGTAAAGTTGCCAATCCAGTGGATAAATGAACATCGTACTTAACCCCCCGATAAGGATGCCCAAGTAATTTACGATGGAGTTCTTTAAACTTTGTCTCTGTACGATTCCCACTTTTATGTCAATGTTTTATCAACCGATACAAAAATATGAATAATGAAGACTATTCCAAAAGATAAAAGTCTACCAGCTCTTATTCAATTTATTATTCACTTTTTCCTTGCTCCGCAGTTTCACTTCGCTATATCGATACTATCGGCGCACTGTAATTGAGCTGTTTTGCTAATTCTTCAGTATAGTAAAAAATATCTTCTTTTGATTTCCCAATTCATCCAATACTGTCAATAAATGTTGCCCTTCTTTAGGAATGTACTTTATACTGTGTTGACCTTTTGTTTCTCCCAAATATTGATTGTCTACATGCCAAAATAAAGTTGCTGAATTGTCGGGATGGGAAGCTTCAAAGATAATGCCTTTTGAAATCCCACCTAAATCTATTGTCCCAATCATTTTACTATTGTGGTCGGGGTAAATGATGGAAAATGTGATGTCTTCCGCTAGGTCTTCACAATCTGGATGGAATGGTGGAAGCGATTTGTAATTTGGATGAACGTTTTTATAAAAATAGGCTTGTAATGGTGGTAAGACAAATTGAGAAACTATTCTTACCCTAACATCTTGCGCACAACTTTTATTATAACGAAATTTTTCTATTTTATCCGTCAAGAAAACTTCATGGAAATTACACGAAGGACCCCGCAAAGCCATTTGGTGCACTTGAACAGTATCTATTTTTGTACAATTAATTGTATTTCTGTGTCCGCTTTCTTTACAAATACTCATTTTAACGAGCTCATCATAAGGTGGAATGAACCAGCTTCTTTCTGAAGTTAAATTAGAGAAAACATCAAACATGATTGGTCCAGCAGCGGTAGTTCCAATAATTCCCGGTCGACCTTCGCCAGTTGCATTTCCTACCCAAACTGCTACAACATAATCAGGCGTGCAGCCAATTGCCCAAGCATCTCTATTTCCATAACTCGTTCCTGTTTTCCATGCTATTTTCTTAGAGGAAGAATATTGCTCCCAAGACGCATCCATAAATGGACGATTCACGCTCAGCAACGCTTCAAATGTTTCATAAATTGATCCTGCATCAAATTTTGAAGTTGTTCTTGTGATTTCTGCTCTGCTCTCCCTCATCCTCTTCCTTTTACTCTCACTCTCGCTCTGATTTTTTTTTGAGAAAAAAAGCTCAGCGTCATCCCAAGTATTGGAGTTGTATTTATTTTCAACGTTGTAATAATTCAAAGTTTTCGCCATACCCGAATAAGCATTGGCAACATCCCAAAGTGAAGTTTCTGCTCCTCCTAAGATTAAGGACAACCCATAATGCTGAGCACTTTTCGAAACATGCGTTTGTCCAATCGAACGTAACTTATGCAGAAATTTATCAATGCCATATTGTTGAAGTAAGTATACTGCTGGAACGTTTAAAGACTGGGCCAAGGCATCTCCAGCTTTTACTGCGCCTTCATTCTTTTTATCATAATTTTTAGGTGAAAAGTGATCAAAATTCATAGGAACATCTGGAATCAATTGATTATTGTGAATCATTCCTTCTTGTGTCATTGCAGTATAAAGAAATGGCTTCAAAATACTTCCTGAACTTCTTGGAGCACGAACAATATCGACGTATTTCTGATGTTTGTTCTCTGTCGCCGAATTTCCTATGTAAGTGACCACTTCATTCGTCTTAACATCAATCACGAGTAATGCAGCGTTGTGAATAAAATTCTGATTTAGATGCCTTTGATGACGCGCTAAAATGGCTGTCAACTTTTCTTGTTTGCTATCATCTAAAGTTGTGGTAATACGTTGACCTTTTCTGCCAGATGATATTGCATTATCCAATAGGTGAGGTGCAAGGGAAGGCAATGTCTTTGGCGCTCCGATTAAAGGTTCATCCAATGACAATTCATAAGTTATCGCATCGATTTTGCCATGTTCATATAAGCTAGCAAGAACTTTATTGCGTTTTTCGAGAAGAATTCTCCTATTTTTCCCAGGGTAAACTAATCCTGGAGCATTGGGAAGAACAGCTAAAGTTGCTGCTTGTGACCAAGATAAATCATGAGGATTTAATCCATAGTATCGCCAAGAAGCAGCTTCCAATCCAACAACGTTTCCACCAAAAGGTGCATGAGAGGCGTAAATAGTAAGTATTTCTTCTTTACTGTAAACCGTTTCCATGCGAAAAGCCCAAATGGCTTCTATGAATTTATTGTAGAAAGTTCTTTTGCTACCTCTCGCCATTCTTGCAATCTGCATAGTGATGGTGCTACCGCCACTGACCACTCTTTTTGCTTTGATATTACTTAAAGCGGCTCTACCAATCGCTCTAAAACTTACTCCAGTATGTGCATAAAAATCATGGTCTTCAAATGCAATAATTGCTTCGTTAAATTTAACAGGTGTACTGTCCATTTCTGGGAAACGCCATTGCCCATCTTCCGCAATTCTAGCGTTCATTAATCTTCCGTTTTTACTCAATAGAATAGTGGAAGTAGGACTGTCAAATAGAGGAGTCGGTAAGCACCCCAGAAAGTAAACTATAAATGCAAATATCGCAAAGTAAGTTAACTTTCTGGGTGCAAAATAAAAGTGATATTTACCTATTTTTACTCGCACAATTACCTTCCACCAGGGGGAACAACTTTCACGATTCCCCCTTTCTTCAAGGCAGAAATCGTAGCGTCATACATCGCTTCAACATGAACTGCTGGCATATAATATGCTCCAACATAAGCTGCATGAAGATTGATCTTTATCGTCTTGCTTTTGTTCTTGCGTAAATCGAAGTAAGTATAAACCCTATCATCACGAATATCTTGATAATTATAAAGGTTTCCTTCATTTCCAGAATAATTCATATCCATTCGTTGATTGTGAATCTCCCAACCACTAGGGAAAATTTGAGACAAGGCAAGCTCTTCATAATTTCCACGCATACCTGGATTAGAAACGGTTACCTCAACGGTGAAGTCTGTTCCTTGTTCGATGTTTTCAATATTGATGACTTCATTCGCTGTGTTGCGGTATACAACATCCATGTAAATATTCTCTGATTTTGAAACTTCATTTCCTGCCAATGGAATACCAGTTGCAATTAAACGAACGAATAAATAACTGTCCGTCGCGTTTTTTACATCAATTTTGGCCGTTTTCTGATTTCCACTGACTTTCAAGTCAATCAATTCAATTGCTTTCGAGCTGGTAACATCCACCGTTTTACCTTTGTAAGTATAAGAAGCCTTTATTCCATCTTTAGGTTTATT
>Ga0307976_1001139_pt1 | contig 13080 bp, 7 predicted proteins | sample OrgLakmetagen919_FD_201836 | JGI IMG/M metagenome (GOLD analysis project Ga0307976, IMG submission 201836) | Saline water microbial communities from Organic Lake, Antarctica - #919 | ecosystem: Environmental > Aquatic > Non-marine Saline and Alkaline > Saline | place: Antarctica: Organic Lake... | reverse complement strand
CCGCCTTCCCATATGTAAATGGTGGGCTGTTTCGCGATGATCTGCCGGTGCCTGTCATGGGCGCGCGTGCCCGCCGCATGTTGCTGGATGCCGGCCAACTTGACTGGTCTAAGATCAATCCCGACATTTTCGGCTCTATGTTTCAGTCCGTGATTGATCCGGAGCAAAGGGGGAGCCTTGGTCAGCACTATACATCCCTGTCGAACATCATGAAGGTGCTTCGCCCGTTGTTTCTGGACAAGCTGGAGGATGCGCTGGAGAAGGCCAAGGGAAAGCCGAAACAGCTGGAGAAATTGTTACAGCGAGTTCGGGATATCAAAGTATTTGATCCGGCTTGTGGTAGCGGCAACTTCTTGATCATCGCCTTCAAAGAGCTGCGAAAGCTGGAGATGCGAGTGTTGGAAGCACTTAATGACAGCACAAAGCAGAACATCCTGATTATGCCAGGGGTGCAGATCCAGAATTTTTACGGCATTGAGATTGACGACTTTGCCCACGAAATAGCGCTGCTAGCCTTATGGTTAGCGGAACATCAGATGAATATGGCGTTCCTTGATAAATTCGGGCATTACGAACCGACGCTGCCATTGAAGGCCAGCGGCAACATCGTTCTTGGCAATGCCTTGGGCCTGGACTGGACGCAGGTCTGTCCCAAGCGGCCGGATGATGAGGTGTATGTTTGCGGGAATCCTCCTTTTCTCGGTCATGGAAGGCGGAGTGAAGCCCAACTGGAGGAAATGGAGCGGGTACTGGGATCCGACATCCAAAGTTATAAATCGTTGGATTACGTTGGATGTTGGTTTTTCTTGGCCGCAGAATATATTAATGACACAAACGCAAAGGCCGCATTTGTAGCTACAAACTCAATATCACAAGGCAAGCAGGCTGGCCTGCTTTGGCCGGTATTAAGAAGCCACGGGGTTGAAATAGATTATGCGTATCAATCATTCGTTTGGAAAAATAGCGCCAAAGACAAAGCGGGAGTTCATGTTGTTATCGTAGGAATTACGGCTGAGAAGAGTAGCGGTAAAAGGCTTTATAAGTGGATAGGATCAGACTGGCACTGCAGCGTGGTACAAAATATCAGCCCTTATCTAGTAAGCGGCGGGAATATTGTGGTCTCTGAGAGGAGCAAGCCGTTCCAAAATCAGCTTCAGATGAAATACGGCAACATGCCAAATGACGGAGGCAACCTCCTGCTCACACCGAAAGGAAAAGATGATCTGCTTAAGGCAGAGCCTACTGCAGAAAAGTGGTTGAAACGGCTTGTGGGCGCCGATGAGTTTATTAAAGGTAAAGAGCGGTGGTGCCTGTGGCTTAAAGAAGCCACCGAGGAAGATATAAATTCAATGCCAGCGGTAAGAGCGCGAGTGGAACGGGTTAGAGGGGCTCGCTTAGCCAGCAAAGATGAAGGCGCAAGGAAGTTGGCCCTACGGCCGCATCAGTTTCGGGATCTGAACAATCCGGATAACTTTATTCTTGTTCCCTGCGTTACCTCTGAACGAAGGGAGTACGCTCCTGTTGGGTTCTTCCACAGTGATGTTATTGCAACAAATCTGGTAAATATCGTTCCGGGTGGAACCTTATACGATTTCGGCGTTCTCTCAACCCGCATCCACATGGATTGGCTACACTTAGTTGGTGGTCGCCTGGAGAGCCGTTTCCGCTACAGCGCGAAACTTGTCTACAACACCTTCCCTTGGCCAGACTGCACTCCTAAGCAACGCACCGAGATCGAGGCTTTGGCTGATGAAGTCCTGCTCGCTCGGGAGGATACCTTTGACTGGACTATGGCTGAGATGTACGACCCAGATAAGATGCCCAGAGCACTTCGGGAAGCGCATAGAAACCTGGATGAAGCGGTAGAGCAGCTTTATCGTCGTACACCTTTCCGGGATCAGGCCGAACGCCAGGCGTTCCTGCTGGCGCGGTATGAAAAACTCATCAAGCAGGAAGCGGGAGTCTCAGCATGACCACGGACCTGATCCGCGTGGAGTACGCGCAAAACGGCAAAAGCAAAAAGACCAATGAGCTGGGAATGCGCGAGATGCAGGCTAGGGCCTACGAAGCACGGGATAAGCAGTACCTGCTGCTTAAAGCGCCTCCCGCTTCGGGTAAGTCGCGGGCTTTGATGTTCCTGTCGTTGGATAAATTGATCAACCAAGGGGTTCGCAAAGCGATTGTGGCGGTGCCGGAGACATCCATCGGAGCCTCATTCGATAACACTCCACTTTCCGAGTTTGGATTCTATGCCGATTGGAAAGTGCGTCCCGAGCACAATCTGTGTACGCCTGGCAGCGAGGGCAGTGACGGCAAAATCAACGCCTTTCGCCGGTTTATGCGACTGGATTCTTCGGAGGTCACGGATCGCGTGTTGGTGTGCACACACGCCACCCTGCGCTTTGCTTTCGAAAAGCTCGCTCCGTCCGAATTCGACAATACCCTGCTAGCTATTGATGAGTTCCATCACGCGTCGGCTGACCGCGATAATCGATTGGGCAACCTGCTGGACCGGCTGATGAAGCATTCCAGTGCTCATGTAGTGGCCATGACCGGTTCCTACTTCCGAGGCGATACGGTCCCTATCCTGCTACCGGAAGATGAGGAAAAGTTCAGTCGCATCACTTACACCTACTACGAGCAGCTTAACGGGTACGAACATCTGCGTTCATTAGGCATTGGTTATCACTTCTACACCGGCCGATACATGAGCGCGATCAAGCAGGTGCTGGACCCGGACAAAAAGACCATTATTCACATTCCCAACGTCAACTCCCGGGAATCGACCAAGGACAAATTCACGGAAGTGGATCAGATCGTGGATGCGTTGGGCACGGTAGAGAAAACTGAGCCCGATACCGGCATTCTTGTCGTCCGTGTAGAAGGCGGTAAGCGCCTGCGGGTCGCCAACCTGGTGGATGATACGATTGAGCGACCCAAGGTAATGGCCTATTTGAGACAGGCCGAAGGGTACGACGACATCGACATCATCATAGCTCTGGGCATGGCGAAGGAGGGCTTTGACTGGCCATGGTGTGAGCACGTACTGACCATTGGCTATCGCAACTCCATGACGGAGGTGGTGCAGATTATTGGCCGGGCCACCCGCGACGCTCCAGGCAAGAGCCACGCGCAGTTCACCAACCTCATTGCCCAGCCCAACGCTGAGGATGAGGACGTAAAGTTTGCGGTCAACAACATGCTCAAGGCAATCACCGTATCCCTGTTGATGGAACAGGTGATGGCGCCGAACTTCAACTTCCGGCCTCGGGATCTTGGTGGTGAGGCGGTGATGGACGGGCCCGGTTCGATAGAAATAAATGGCATAGGGGGAAACAAACCTTCCCTGCAGGTCCAGCAGGCCCTGGATAACAGCAGCGACATCGTGGCTGCGTTCATTCAGCAGCCTGAAGCGGCCGCTGCGATCACCGGTACCAATGACCCAGAAGTGATGACCCAGGCCGTCCTGACACGGGTTATTCAAGAGCGTTGCCCTCAGTTAAGTTCGGAAGAGGTCGAGAATGTCCGTATGGGGATTGCGACACAAATGGCACTGAGTGCCAGTGGCGGGCTGTATACGAAGGACACACTGCCTGAAGATGCCGAGTTCATTACACCGGAGCCCACGGCAGAGGGCGAGGATGAGCCGCCGGCCGCGCCCCGCATCATTCCTGGCAAGGAGAGTCCAGGTGGAGAAGGCATCGGCGAAGACAAACGTTTCCTGCAGTTGGCCGGCAAGTTTGTGAACATCGAAGACCTGAACATGGATCTGATCGACCAGATCAATCCGTTCCAGGGCGCCTACGAGATCTTGAGCAAATCCGTTACTGCCGGGGTGCTGAAGACCATCCAGGATGAGATTCACGGAAATCGGGTTGAGATGACCGAAGAAGAAGCGACTATTCTATGGCCCAAGATCAAACGCTTCGTTAAAGAGAGCGGTAGGAACCCCTCTGAGTCCTCCCCGGACCCCGTGGAGAAGCGTTATGCAGAATGTCTGCTCTGGCTGAAAAAGCAAAAGCGCCAACGCTCACAACAGGCAGTTTAACCATGGCGCCTCGGGAATTTTTTAATTTGGACGAGATCTTCGATGATGACGATCAAGGATTGCTCGACAGCCGGGGTAACAACCAGGCTCCGGGTCAGATTCACCGCCTTCGCGAGGGTTTCGCCGAGATTAACGGATTTATAGATGCGAATGGGTTTGCGCCATCAGATGACGCCGATCAAGTGGAGCGACGCCTGGCTCGGCGTCTCGCGGCCATTCGCCGAGATCGCAATAAGACCCAAGTGCTTGCTCAGGATGATCGACATGGCTTACTAAATAGTGCGTCAGAGGACGACGCAGCGCAGATCGATGATGATTTCGATGCTGTGTCTGAGAATGTTACCTCGCTTGATGACATTCTCGCAGACGCCGGTGGCTTGCTGGATAGCGAGGCCCAAGAGCTATTTGAGGAACGCCATGTTCAATTTGGTGCAAAAAAACACGTGCCCGATGAGATTGCACAACGCACTCCCTGCCGGGACTTTGACAGTTTCGAAGGATTATTCAATGGGGCAAAATCCGAGATCCGGGAGGGGCAGAGTGAGACGGTGCGTTTTGCCAAGGGCGCACAGATCCAGGAGGGGGATTTCTTCATCCTTGATGGCGTCATGTGCCTGGTCGACAAGATTGGCGAGAAAAATGAAGGTGTTGGCCATTCCCGTCACAACCCTCGGATACGGGTTGTCTTTGATAATGAGACCGAATCCAACTTGCTGCTGCACTCCTTTGCCCGGGCGCTCTACAAAGATCCCAATGGACGACGCCTTTTAATGGATCCGGACCGGGTGTTCGAGAAAATGCAGGGGTTATCCCATCACGACCGGCGCAAAGGCGTGCTCTATATCCTTTCATCGGGGAGCACCAACCCGGAGCTGTCTTCCATGCGAGATCTCTACAAGATCGGGTACACGGAGGAGGCGCTTGATAAGCGTATTGCCGGCGCTCACAGGTCTCCAACCTACCTTGAAGCCCCTGTGACAGTGGAAGCCACCTACGACTGCTACGGAGTGAACCCGCGGGCGGTAGAGCGGTTGGTCCATGCAATGCTTTCCTCGCAGAAGTTGAACGTGACGCTAACGGATCATCAGGGGCGCCGGTATCGACCAAGAGAATGGTTTTGCGTGGATCTGGAGACAGCGAAAACGGTTGTGCAGCGGATTGCCGATGGGACGATCAGCAACTACCGCATTGATGGTGTCAGCGGCAGACTTGTGGCTAAAAGCAGGCGTTATGCCAGAGACTCAGATAATAACTGAGGTGAACCTTTTGCCCTTGCAGAGCTTGGTATCTCTCTCGAGATAAGTGCATCAGGGATTACCATCTTCGGACTGAATATTGAATATGCATTGAAACAATAACCAAAAATTTGACATCGCCACTCCAGGATTTTAGAGAGCACAGGATAATTTTGCCTCCGAGAATCTGATCTGGCTGGTGTTGACAATTGAATGCACGGTGACTGATTTTCCGCCGATAAAAGCACGCAAAATCAATAGAATTAAGGGGAACTCATGCTAAATCGCGGATCGGAGTGGCGGAGGTGGGAGCCACATATCCATGCGCCCGGCACCGTCATGAACAATCAGTTCAGTGGGCCAAATGCTTGGGACGACTACCTCACAGCAATTGAACAGGCGTCCCCGGTCATCGAGGCGATCGCCGTCACCGACTATTACATCACTGAAACCTATCGTGAAATCTTACGATACCGAGATGCGGGTAGGCTTCCGAGCGCTACGCTCATTTTTCCGAATGTGGAGTTGAGGCTCGATGTTGCGACTGCGAAGGGGGGCTTCGTCAATCTACACCTTTTTGTGAGTCCAGAAGATCCGCAACACCTTGATGAGCTGCAACGGATACTATCGCGCTTGCAGTTTAACGTGATGCAGGATCGATTCGATTGCACGCGCGCCGAACTGATCAGACTGGGCAAGAAGGCAGACCCGAACATTACTGATGATGGTGCTGCACTTGCTTATGGAGCGAGTCAATTCAAAGTCAACTTTCAGCAGCTGCGTGAAGTGTATGCGGAGAGCAGCTGGGCGAAACAAAACATATTGATTGGTGTGGCAGGTGGTGCGAGTGATGGCACCTCGGGCGTCCGAGAAGCGGCCGACCAGACTATCCGGCGCGAGATCGAAGGTTTTGCCCATGTAATATTCGCTAGCAGCGAAGCTCAGCGGGAATTCTGGCTGGGCCTCAAACCTTCCATGTCTGCCGATGAAGTTCGCAAGGTCTATGGCGGCCTCAAGCCCTGCCTTCATGGAAGCGATGCCCATAACCTTGAGAGTGTTGCCTCGCCGTTTGGAGATCGCTTCTCATGGCTCAAGGGCGGGCTCGAATTCGACTCGTTGCGTCAAGCATGTATCGATCCTGCCGGCCGAGCGCATGTTGGGAGCGAACCACCAGCGTCTGCCACGCCCTCGCAGGTGATTTCCGGGATCGAAGTTCTCGATGCGTTATGGATGAAGACGCCGGTTATACCTTTCAACCCAGGGTTGGTTGCCATTATCGGAGCTCGTGGATCCGGCAAGACTGCGTTGGCGGACATGATCGCGGCTGGTTGCGACTCGATCCCGGACGAGAACTGGAATGCGGACGAGTGGGCAAATCCATCCTTTCTCGTTCGGGCACGTCCAATTGTCGGTGATACAAAGGTCAAGGTGAAGTGGGCTGCTGGAGACCCCGAGATACGCGCGCTTGATGGTTCGGACGCTAACGGACCGTTCAGCTATGAGCGTGTGCGGTATTTGTCTCAGCAGTTTGTCGAAGAACTCTGCTCCTCAAACGGGCTAACAGACGAATTGCTTCGGGAAATCGAGCGTGTGATTTTCGAGGCGCATCCCGAGGACACCAGGGACGGTGCGTTGAATTTTACCGAGCTGTTGGACCTGCGTGCATCACGGCATCGCCTCACTCGCGCCAGGGAGGCTGAAGCAGTCGCCCAGATTTCCGATCGCATCAGTACAGAGTTGGAGAAGGAGAAACTCGTCGCCAGCTACGAGGCAGAGGTAGTGAAGAAAAAGAAGTTGGTTGACGCTTATACGGTCGACCGTGCCAAGTTGGTTGCGAAGGGTAGTGAGAAGAGAGCTCAGAGACATACGGAGTTGGCTGGCGCAGCCAACCAACTCCGAGCAAAACTTCGTCAGCTCACAGGACAGCGACAGACCTTTCTCTCCATGCAGGATGAAGTGAAAGACATGCGCCGCAACCAGGCGCCCGAGGCGCTTCGGCAATCTCAGGCGCGCTATGAGCACAGCGGAATGTCAGAAAAAAAATGGGCGGCGTTCCTGATCGACTATACGGGACCGGTCGATGACAATCTCACCACCTATATGAAATGGGTTGATGGAGAGATCACCAAGCTCAAGGGAATAGCACCGGCACCGGGCGATGCGAACACTGCCTATTTCCCCGATGAAACTGGTCTCAGCACACTCACACAGGCGGCACTGGAAGCGGAGATGGCGAGATTGGAGAAGCTGGTCAATGCCGACAAGAATGGGCAACGCCGTTATACCGCACTTTCCAAAAACATCGCGACCGAGACCTCGGCACTACAAACGTTGACGTATAAATTGAACGATGCCAAAGGAGCCAAGGACCGCGTTCGCCAACTGCAGGCAGATCGTGAGGCGGCGTATGGTAGAGCCTTCGATGCGCTCGTCGCTGAGCAATCGGTTCTGGAAAAGCTTTACGCGCCGTTAATGGAACGGCTTGCTGCGTCTTCGGGAACATTGAAAAAGCTCTCGTTTTCCGTCTCGCGCACTGCAGATGTGGAGCAATGGGCAGAGGCGGCCGAAGAAGGACTTATTGATCTGAGAAAGGCCGGCGCCTTCCGTGGGAAAGGAACGCTTCAGGAAAAGGCTAATGAGGTGTTGAAAGCTGCTTGGGAAACCGGGGACTCTGGCGCTGTGATAGCAGCGGTGGCAGAGTTCCGCGGGCTCTACCAGAACGATTTGCTGGACCATTCTCCCGTCGCGAAGGCGGATCAGGCGGAGTTTCGCATATGGTTGAAACGCTTTGCCCAGTGGCTGTTCAGTACTGACCATATCGAGATTCGATACGGTATCGACTACGATGGTGTCGATATCCGAAAGCTATCCCCCGGCACGCGCGGAATAGTCCTCCTGCTTCTCTATCTCGGTTTAGACGATAAAGATGACCGGCCACTTCTCATTGACCAGCCAGAAGAGAACTTGGACCCGAAATCGGTCTTTGACGAATTGGTACAGCTGTTTATTGAAGCTAAATCACACCGGCAGGTGATCATCGTTACTCACAACGCGAATCTCGTTATCAATACCGACGCCGACCAGATTATTATCGCAGAGGCAGGTCCACATCCCTATGAGGCGTTGCCGCCCATTACCTACCTGTCTGGTGGTCTCGAGAACGCCGAAATCAGGAAAGCGGTATGCGACATCCTGGAGGGTGGCGAGGCGGCGTTCCAAGAGCGTGCGAGGCGGCTGCGTGTGAGGTTAGATCGATGATCTGTCTTATCCAGATGATGGTGCCTCGGGAGTCGTCGACCCGTAAATTATTCTAGCGGGGTGGACGGTTAGCTCCTCCTACCACAATATGTAGTAATGAGATATTCAGGCGTAGCTGAAAAAAAGATGGCCTTGGTGGTCGGTCGCGACTATCCGGGGACGTATCGGGAGTTCGTCGAGATGTTCCCAGACGATGCTGCATGCACACAGACTACTTGAAGCGGTTGCGTTGGCCTACCGGCTTCGTCTGCTCGGCTTGCGGATCGACTGAGGCACCGTGACACCAGACACGAGGTCGGCTGGTGTGCCCAGCATGTCGCCATCAGGGATCTACGACCGCCGGCACGCTCTTTGACAAGACACGGACACCGTTGACGACATGGTTCGAGGCAGCGTGGCACGTAACCACTGCAAAGAACGGCCTGTCGGCAAAGACTTTCGCGCGCACGCTTGGCACGCGGTATCGCGTGGCTTGGACGATCCTCCAACGGTTTAGGGTGGCGATGGTGCGCTCCGAACGTGAACTCCTGTCTGGAAACGTAGAGGTCGATGAGACACTGGTCGGGGGCGTCAAACACGGGGGTAAACGCGGCCGCGGCATTGCCAAATCGATCGTGGTGATCGCCGTTGAGGTTTTGGAACCGAAGGGCTTCGGTCGAGTAGGAATGCGGTACGTCCCTGATGCATCGGGGGACTGCTTGGTGCCGTTCGTGCGCGATACTATAGCTCCTGAGGCATCAGTGCTCACCGACGGATGGGGTGGCTACAACGACCTTCCCAAGCACGGATACTCGCGTCGGAAGATAGTGATCTCGTCGTCAGGTGATCCTGCCCACGTCTCCATGCCGGGAGTGCACCGCGTTGCCAGCCTCCTGAAACGATGGATCCTCGGCACCCACCAGGGGGCCGGTGACACCTGATCATCTCCAATCCTACTTGGAGGAGTTTACATTCAGGTTCAACCGGCGCATCTCGCGTAGCCGCGGCCTCGTGTTCCGCCGACTCCTTGAACAGGCAATTGTCACCGCGCCCGTGACTGAATCTGACGTCACACATGGCTACGACTGGTGACCACAAGATGTAGGGGGTGGAGGAGCTAGCCGACTACCCCGCTTATTCTATTCCCGCTGCAGAAAAAGGTTTGTGGGACTGACGGTGAAGGCGACGCTCGGGCCACCTGTCAATTATAAATAATTCCTTAAACCATACAGGTTTGGATTAGGGCAAAGGATGCGAAAGAAGTGTTTTGCGACGAAGAGTCATATTGGTTAATGTCATCATCACAACCAGCTACTGCGCATAATCGCGGTTATGGTGAATCTTCGTACTAAAATATCGAGAGATTCTAAGACTACTCGATTGTAGTGGCGAAATTATTGCTAAGGTTGGGGCTGGCTTCACGGTTCATAGCAACACTACAGTGAGCGGCAACGTACTCAACAGCAGCCGTCGGTAGAGTACGCCGAAGGGAAGAAACGAGCCCTTCGTCATCTTTCTATTTTCTATAGGCAGCCAATATAGAGCTAATACCGAATTTTGAGTGTATAGCGATGGGCAAAAGCACCACCGGTGATCCGCTTCTGACGGGCATTGGTAAGCGTTCATTCCAGGACGTCCTGCCACCCCGGTGAATTTCTTTCTACAGTAGCCTCACATTTCCCAGCACGAGGTTACCCCCATGAGAAAACACCGACCCCAGGAACAATGGCAGAACTTGGTTGATAAGCAGCGTGACAGCGGTTTATCAGCCATGCAATTTTGCAAGCAGGAGGACATCGGCTATGCCAGTTTCTGTAGTTGGCGTAAGCGCCTGACCGAAGAACCGGCTGCTGATTCCACGAGCTCTGGCGAGGCCGGATTTCTGGATTTGTCATCACTGATGAGCGTTTCGCCGTCTGCGGGCTCTGGTCTAGGCTGGAACATTGTGCTGAGCCTCGGCAACGGCGTCGAACTGCGGTTGAGCCAGAACGGATGATCGGGCTCGATAGCCAGGCTCGGATCTGGCTGTGCACCGAGCCCACCGACATGCGCAAATCGTTCCGGGGCCTGAGCGCCCTGGTTCGAAATCAGCTCAAACACGATCCGCTCAGTGGCCAGTATTTCGTCTTCGTCAATCGTCGCAAAACCCAGATGAAGATGTTGTATTTTAACCGCACCGGTTATTGCCTGTGGGCCAAGCGTCTGGAGCAGGGACAGTTCCGGGTGCCGTCCGCCGCCGCGGGTCAGCGAGCCTTGACCCAGACGGATTTACAATTGCTGATTGATGGCATTGAGGTGCAAAAATACCGTCAATTTAAGCGCTTTCGAGGGGCATAGATGGCTGACTTGCGGTATAATATTAGCCATGAATTCAACGGCTTCTTCCCCTCAAACTGCATTGCCTTCCTTCTCGGCCTTGGCCGAGGAGAATGCTTTATTGCGGGAGCAGTTGGACGCCCAGTCTGACGCCATTCGCCAGCTGAAGCATCAATTGGACTGGTTCAAAAAGCAATTGTTCGGCCCCAAATCCGAGAAGCAGGTGTTTGACCTGCCGCAACAGGGCCATCTGTTCTCATCGGATCAAGCCGTTGTCTCAGCGCCGCCTGAGGATGAGAAACGTGTCGTTCAGGCGTATCAGCGTGGCTCGGGCAAGAAACAACGGGACGACGACTGCCTGAACGACACCGGCCTGCGCTTTAACGACGACGTGCCGGTGGAAGTGATTGAGACGCTGCCTCCGGAGCTGACCGGGCCGGACGCTGATCAATACGACATCATCGGTTGCAAAACCACCTACCGGCTGGCCCAGCGGGCCGCCAGTTACGTGGTGCTCAAGCTTGAGCGCCCGGTGTTCCTGCGCAAAGGCGACAACAAACCGATCACCACACTCGCACCCTTCAATGTGCTGGACAACAGCTTGGCCGATGTCAGCCTGCTGGCCGGGCTGATGGTGGACAAGTTCCAGTTCCACCTGCCGCTGTATCGCCAGCATCAACGCATCCAGCAAGCTGGCATTACCCTCAGTCGCAGTACTTTGACCAACCTGGTCAAACGGGCCATTGCTCTGCTGCGGCCCATTGTGGATGCTCAAACCCAAAGCGTGCTGCGCAGCCGAGTGCTGGCCATGGACGAGACGCCCGTAAAGTCCGGCCACCAGGGCCGGGCCGGGCCACAAAGAGGCAAGATGAAATCCGGCTGGTTCTGGCCGCTCTACGGCGATGCCGACGAAGTGGTGTTTACTTACTCGAACAGCCGCGGACGTGCCCATATTGAGCAGGTGCTGAACGGTCAGTTCAGCGGCACCCTGATCAGCGATGGCTATGCGGCCTATGCTCGATATGCCCAGCAGCAACCGAACATTACCCACGTCCAATGCTGGGTACACAACCGCCGCTACTTCGTCGAAGCCCAGAAGGATCATCCGGAGCAGGCCACCGAGGCCCTGCAACGCATCGCAAAGCTGTATAGCAACGAAGAGACCATCAAAACCAAAGGGCTAACCGGCGAGAAGAAGCGCCAGTACCGATTGGAGCACTCACAACCCGTGGTTAGCCACTTCTTCCAGTGGTGTCGGGATCAGCTGGAATGCGGTGGCCTGCTGCCCAGTGACCCGCTCACCAAAGCCCTGAACTACGCGCTCAATCGTGAAGCGAGCCTAAACGTGTTCCTGGAAGATCCCGACGTACAGCCGGACACCAATCATCTGGAGCGGGCCTTACGGCCCATCCCGCTTGGTCGAAATTATCTGCACCCGATAATTATGCAAGGTTCGTTGAGCTACCTCGGCGAAGACCAGTGGCGACGCAGATTTTGGCTGTATCGTTGCTATCGAACTGGGCATAAAAACAGTGTTTCCTATGGGCTCGTCCCCAACCACAGGAGCACACCATGCCCGCCGATAAAACCCTCACAACCCTTTTTCGCTACAACTGGCTGATTGATAGTCCGCTCGAGAGCGTCGTTTCATCCTACATTAAGGCGCTGCGAGACCAGCGCTACGCCGATCGCACCATCAGAATCTACTTGGGCTGTCTTGCCCATTTTGGTTTCTGGCTTAAAGCTGAAGAGCTTGAGTTGGCGCACGTCGATTCAGTTCTCATTAAACGCTTCTTGCACGAACACCTCTCGGCCTGCACCTGTCCCACACCCCGCTACGACACTGCCGCCAGTTCCGGCGCGGCACTTCGGCATCTGCTTCGAATGCTGCCGTGTTTACATTCATCGTTAGCGACGACGCGGGATCCAGTGAAGATCGAGCTCGCTCGGTTTGACGGGTATTTAACGGATACCTGCGGGCTAGCACCGGCCACCCGTGGCAGCCGAGCTCAACACGTCGTGGCTTTCCTGACCCATGTGTGCGGCACCGACGCTCCAAACATCTCGCAACTGTTGGCGAGCGACGTCGATTCGTTCTTTGCCGCGCTGAGTTCGCACCTGCGGCCGGCATCGCTGCGTATCGTGTGCAACAGTCTGCGTAGCTACTTTCGTTACCGTGCCGTGCGCGGTGACGAGACCGACGGGCTAGCGGCAGCGCTTCCACGAATCGCAGACTGGCGCCGG
>Ga0307976_1001116_pt1 | contig 13269 bp, 14 predicted proteins | sample OrgLakmetagen919_FD_201836 | JGI IMG/M metagenome (GOLD analysis project Ga0307976, IMG submission 201836) | Saline water microbial communities from Organic Lake, Antarctica - #919 | ecosystem: Environmental > Aquatic > Non-marine Saline and Alkaline > Saline | place: Antarctica: Organic Lake... | reverse complement strand
TGACCGTCAGGGCTACCAGCGTCCAGACCAGTAACAGCGCCCAGAGTGCGGCATAGCTGGGGCCGATCACCATCACGGTGACCACGGAGAAAAGCGCCGTGACCGCTTCGATAATGGGATAGCGGGGCGAGATGCCCGTCTTACAGGACGAGCACCGGCCTTTCAGAACCAGATAGCTGATCACCGGAATGTTTTCCCGCGGCTTTATGCCATGGCCACAGGAAGGGCAGGTGGATGCGGGCGAGGACAGGGTGACGGTTTTCGCCTTTTTCCGTTCGCCGTCAGGGAGTTCCAGAAATTCCTCACACTGGCAGCGCCAGTCCTGCTCCATCATTTTGGGCAGGCGGAGGATGACGACGTTCAGAAAGCTGCCGATGCAGAGAGACACAAAAATAACAAGGGAATAAAGCAGCCATGGGGTGGCAAGCAGAGTTTCAAGATTAAACATTACATGCCCGAAGCAAAAGAAAAGTAGGTCGAATTAGGCCCAAAAAGGGCCGTAATCCGACACTGTTGAACTGGCATCAACCAACAACCTGACCCATCTGGAAGATTGGCAGATACATGGCTATGATCAGGCCACCGACCAGAACGCCCAGAACCGACATGATCATTGGCTCCATGAGTGCGGTGAGGTTGTCGACCATGTCGTCGACGACCGCCTCGTAATGCTCTGCCACTTTTTCAAGCATCTCATCCAGGTTGCCTGATTCCTCGCCGATCGCGGTCAGCTGCACAGCCATAGCGGGAAAGACATCCTGTTGGCGCATAGCAGCCTGAAGCTGGGTGCCGCTGGATACCTCGTCCTTGATGCGCTGAATGGCGTCGCGGTAAACAGCATTGCCTGTGGCGCCGGCAACCGAATCAAGAGCATCAACCAGAGGCACACCTGCGGCGAAGGTTGTAGACAATACTCGACCGAACTTAGCGACAGCAGATTTGTCGAGGATTTCACCCATTACAGGCAGTTTCAGGACATATTTATCGACCAGGTCAGAGAATTTTTGAGATCGTCCGACGGCCTCCTTGAACAGGAAAATCGTTCCCACAATCCCAAGAAGAACAACGAACCACCAGGTTTGCATCCAATCAGACAAGCGAACGACCATTTGAGTGAATACGGGTAGTTCTGCGCCAAATCCCTGAAACAGACTTTCAAACTGAGGCACCACTTTGACCAAAAGGATGGCTGTTACGACGATCGCCACAATAACCACGGCAATCGGATAAGTCATCGCTTTTTTGACTTTCTTCTTGAGCAATTCCGTCTTTTCGAGATAAGTTGCTATGCGATCCAGCATTGTTTCCAGTGCGCCTGCTTTTTCACCCGAATCGACGAGGTTGCAGTAAAGATCATCGAAGTGCTTTGGATGTTTTCTGAGAGCCCCGGCAAAACTGGTGCCGGAAGCAATCTCGTTCCTTATTGTCATGACAAGCTCTTGCAATCCTTTGTTTTCCAGGCCGTCAGCCACAATATCGAAACTCTGCACCAGCGGAACGCCCGCTTTCATCATCGTGGCCATCTGGCGGGTCAGCATGGCTATGTCGAACGGGGTGATTTTCTTGCTGCCGCCGAACAGCGGTTTCGGCTTTTTCTTGACCCTGTTCGGAATAATACCCTGTTTGCGCAGCTGCGCCTTTACCAGCGCAAGGTTGGTGCCGGACACCTCCCCCTTGGACTTGTTGCCCTTGCGGTCTTTACCTTCCCACACAAATGCCTGAATTTTTTCTGCTTTCTGAGCCATACTTCTTAATCCTTCGTCACGCGGTTGGCTTCCTCAAGACTGGTCACACCCTCAACAACCTTTCGAAGGGCGGAATTTCTCAGGTTGCGAAAGCCTTCGGCCTCAGCCTGCTTGGCAATTTTAATGGAGCTGGCCTCTTCCATAATCATGCTGGCCAGGATTTCGGTAATCTTGACCACCTCGTAAATACCGACGCGGCCTTTATATCCATTAGTGCATTTATCACAGCCCTTGGGGCGGAACAACGTGAACCCTGTATCAATTTGTTCCTGTGTGAACCCTTCGGTCAAAAGCAGGTCTTTTGGAACGTCAGCGGCTTGCTTGCAAGCACTACAAAGACGACGGCCAAGACGCTGAGCAATTATAAGGCTCACCGATGTGGCAATGTTAAAAGCAGGAACGCCCATGTTCATCATGCGCGTCAGTGTTTCTGCCGCGCTGTTGGTGTGCAGCGTAGAAAGAACCATGTGACCCGTCTGGGCGGCCTTGATCGCGATGTTCGCCGTTTCCAGGTCCCGTATCTCGCCCACCATGATCACATCCGGGTCCTGGCGCAGGAAGGCCCGAAGCGCTTCAGCAAAGCCCAGCCCAACCCTGGTGTTGACGTTGACCTGGTTAATACCTTCCAGATTGATCTCCGCCGGGTCTTCCGCCGTTGAGATATTCAACTCGGGCGTGTTCAGAATATTCAGGCCGGTATAAAGAGAAACCGTTTTACCGGAACCGGTAGGCCCGGTGACCAGAATCATGCCCTGGGGCTGGACGAGCGCATCCATAAACAGTTGCTTCTGATCTTCCTCATACCCCAGGGCATCGATGCCCATCTTCGCCTGGCTGGGGTCGAGAATACGGAGAACGATTTTCTCACCCCACAAAGTCGGGAGCGTATTGACCCGGAAGTCGATCGCCTTCGTTTTGGACAGCTTCATCTTGATCCGGCCGTCCTGCGGGACTCTTCGCTCGGAAATATCGAGCTGGGCCATAATCTTGATCCGGGCCGAAATCTTGGGTGCCAGTTTGATCGAGGGCCTGGACATCTCTTTCAGAATGCCGTCTGTGCGAAATCGCACCCTGTAGGTCTTTTCATAGGGCTCAAAGTGAACGTCCGACGCCCCGCCGCGGATGCCGTCCAGCAGCATCTTGTTCACAAATTTAACGATGGGCGCGTCATCCACATCGCTGGTGGCAACAACGGCCTTATCGTCTTCCGGGTCACCACCTTCGGTTTCAACGCCCTCAAGGTCGGCATCATCGAGGTTTCCCATCGTTGTATCCTGGGATTCAAGATACTTGTCGATGGCCTCACGCAGCTTGGCATCATCCACCAGAATCGCATCGGTACTCAGGCCGGTGTTGAACTTAATCTCGTCCAGCGCCTGAATGTTGGTGGGGTCCGACACTGCAATAAAAAGGCGGTTGCCCCTCTTGAACAGAGGAAGAGCGTTGTGCTTGCGCACCAGTTTCTCGTCGACCACCTTATCCGGCATCATCTCCAGCATAAATGATGAGAGATCCAGAACCGACACCCCGAACTCCATCGCTGCCGAAAAGGCCAGCTTGGAGCTGTCTGCCAGTTTATTTTGGGTAAGGTAGGTGATCAGTGGAATCCGGTTCTGAGACGCCTGCAAAAAGGCATCCTTGGCGATCGCCTCGTCAAGAAGCCCGTCATCCACAAAACGCCGGGCTAAGCCGGTAAGCGTGATGTTACTTTGATTAGTAGCCATAAATGAGGTAGAGAGCGCTGCCTGTGTGACTGAAATGAGGTTTTGTTGGTTGGGGAGAGTTTAGATGGCTGGTCTGGGTTTGGGAAGCTGTGTGGGTGATTTGTGGGTTCAGTTTGGTTAGCTTCGCAGACGAGTTTGGGTGGAGCGAGGCAGTTGAGTGACAATTTTTGTCACCGAGTGACAGGGAGCGGCTCTAAAGTCAACGTGCTGATATGTCGCGTTAGGCATGTAAATTTTTTTAGTCTGTTGATTCATATTGGTTTACCGTTTTTTTTGTAGTTGGCACGAGGTCTGCTTAAGAATATTCAGGCTCAAAAAACCGGTTGCGGGGCAAGGCTCCACCGGCCCCGGGCCAATTCGAGTTGATCAACGACAACTATAGAGGTCGAAATATGAAGAACATGAAAATCAACCACGCCCAGAAGGGTTTCACGCTGATCGAACTGATGATCGTTGTTGCGATCATTGGTATTTTGGCGGCTATCGCTATTCCGCAGTATCAGACTTATATCGCTAAGTCCCAGGTAAGCCGGGTTATGGGTGAAGTTGCCTCGATCCGCACTGCTGCTGAAATGTGTCTGATGGAAGGGACGGGTGCGGATACGTGCGACTTTGGATGGAGTGGAAGCGACCTGCTAGGTGCAACAACGGTAACCCTCACTAAGGGTCCGGTCATTACGTTCACTGGAACTGAAGCTACAATGCTAGCTACATTCACAGGTAATGCCTCTGCAGCTCTTACTGAAGACAGTGCGAACCAGCTGGTTTGGACGCGCACCGATGCTGGCAACTGGTCATGCACAGCAAGCGTGCCTGAAAAGTATCGTCCGGCAGGTTGTAGCGAAGCGCTCTCAATGTGATGTTGTTCGTGCGCTGATAGATGGTGATAAAGGCCCCTTCTCGTTAAGGGGCTTTTTTTACATTAATAATAAGTTGTGCAGTGCGTGGAACCTTAAAAATATCTGCAACGTTCTGGCTTTTTGGGTGGTCGATGACTTATTTATCTAGGCAGAGTTATAATTCTTCCGTCTATTTTTCAGGTGCCTTTTTTTTATCTGCATCGCTCACAATTGCCTGCCTATTTTCTGATTTTTTTAATCTGGAAAGTCGTTATGACTTTCAAAGATTTGTCTTAGTCATTGTTATTTCCTTCCTGCCATCTTTAATTCTGATGCTAGAGCTTTTCAGGAATGCTTATTTAAATAAGTACGTATCAATTATTTGGCTTGTTCCGGCTCTGACAGTTTTGGTTTTTAGCTTTATAAATATTGATCGTTATGCTCTTTTTTCATTGGAAGGGTTGATGTTCGCGTTATTTCTAATTTTTGTTTCGATAGTAGGAGTCTGGGTTAATAAATCTGGGTGTTTTTTCGGTATTGTTTTGGCTGTTATTTATGGTCTTACTATTTCCTCTTTTTTTTACTCAACGTCAACAATTCTCGAGTATTTATTTATTATCGCCGATGGTCTCGATCCAGAAAAAATGCTGCCTTTCGGTTTTGGTAATGTAAGGCAGTGGAGTCATATAGCTACATGGCTTATTCCACTCTTGCCAGTTACTATCATGGTAGGGCCGCTTCGTTCTTATAGGATTTGGAAGGCAATTGTTATAGTGACCGCTACTGTGTGGTGGTGGCTCATTATATTGAGTGCAGCGCATGGCAGTTTTGCTGCCCAGGCATTGAGTTTTGCTGCAGTGCTTTTGATTTTTAGGCGCAAAGCCATAAGGTGGGCAAGGATCTATTTGACATTTTTCTTTCTGGGTTTTGGAGCATGGTTTCTTCTGTCGTACTTATTGCCCAACATACTATTCGATAGTGCTTCAGAAATGGAGGCAAGCATGGCGGATGGTTTGCCCGCGAGGTTGATCTTATGGAAAGAAGCATTTTCCATGAGTTTAGCCAATTTTCCTTTTGGAATGGGGGGGCAGTCTTGGTTGACACACGAACCAATAACAGAACCCTTTGTGAATGCTGAGGTAAAAAGTTTTGGGGCTCCTCATAATATGTACCTACTCTGGGCGTCTGAATATGGCTGGATTTTTATACTGACGTTGTTTTTTCCAGCTTACTTTATTATTAGAGGGGTTAAACGATGTTATGAGGTTTATTGTGCTCAGTCGAATCCTTTGGCTCATGTTTTAGTTGGGGTAGTTGCATCGCTACTTGCGGGGCTACTTCACTCTGGTGTTTCATCGGTTTTACTTGCGCCAGCAGGTATGATTTTTGGCTTGATGGTATTCTCTATAGCTTGGGCATTCGCAGTAAGCTATGACGATAATATTCCAAGCCAAAAAAATAAATCATTTTGGGTTTTGATGACAACATCGACATTTCTCTTGGGTTTGTTTTTTTTATCAGGCGTCGTTGACTACAAAGTCGAAAGTGATCGGGATCGAGAGTGCTTTGAAAAGGTCGGAATGAGTGGGTACATGCCGCGTTTCTGGTATCATGGCTATTTCCCGAATCAAATCAATTATCAATGTGATTAGTAAGCGCATTAGACCATAGGCAGGCACCTACCAATGCAAAAGAAGTCCCGAATCAAAGATCTGTTTATTGTTGTGTGCTTGGTGTTGGTTGTCACAGGGGTATCCCACTTCGTAATCACCAACCCTCTGGGGCCGTCTCGCCTGCTTTATTATGCGCAGGCACCGGTTATTCAGTGGACCACTCGATGTTCGCCTGGGGCACCGGAATGGATGGCGGGAATGCAGCGTTATGGCACCCACAAGATGGCGGCTCCGGCGAGTCAGTTGGCCTATATTGCTCCCACTGGAGAGCTTAGCCATTGCGAAACAGGCTGGAAGGATGGAATGTTTGGGGACGAGTTACTCTCTGCTTCAGCACGGTTTCGTTATGCCAGCGCTACGAAAACGGTAACCGCCATCGCGATCATTGATCTGGTTAATCAGGGGGAGTTGTCCCTCGATGACAGTATTTCCGACATCCTGGGTGTCGGGTTGGAGCTGAAAGACCCCCGGGTAGCAGAGATCACCATTGCTAACCTGCTTTCGCACCGGGGCGGCTGGGATCGTGTGCGGTCTCAGGATGTTATGTTCATGATGAACCATAAGCCTTGGTGTCCGGAAAAACCTGGCAGGCTCGCTGAAACTAGCCTGATGTATGCGCCCGGTGAAAAGGAGGCGTACTCGAATTTAGGGTACTGTCTCCTGGGGCTGGCGGTAGAGAAGGCCGCGGGAAAGCCCTTCAGACAGCATCTGGCTGATTCGCTCGATTTTGAAGCTACGACCCTGCGGTTTATCGACGGCCCCTACCTGGCCGATGAAGCACCCTATGACACCCGTCATGAAAACTTCTACACCAGTGAATACTACAAGACCTACGATTTTGAGGCCCTTTCATCATCTGCGGGCTTGTCAGGCAACGCCACAGATTTGGCGAGCCTCGTCAAAGCCTCGTTGGCCCGTGGCCCGTTGACGATATTGAGTGGTGACATGGCGCATGATTGCAATCCAGCTGAAACTCAGCAGTGTTACGGTTTTGGTGTTCACCGTTTCCAGCCGTCGCTGGAGCAGGCGCCGCTTTATATGCACGGTGGAAAATTGCCCGGAGCAGCATCATTGATAGGTGTTACTGCTGAGGGCGCGGTGTTGGTTTGGCTGGGTGCGGGCACGCCAAGGCGGGGAACTAATGCGCTGGCGAAGTTCTATGAATACGTCCGGAATGAGTTGGATAGGTGATCTCAGATCTGGGTTATGGATGCTCATCAAGAGGCGCGGCATGATTTGTCCCGTTTCTGTGCTGGTGAGCATTATCACCGCTCTGACCGGCATGAGAGTTATCAAAAAATCAAAAGGGGCGCAACCCAGTCGGGTTTCCGGCTCAGAATTTGCATGGCATAGAGTATAATTTAACTGCCAGAACCCGATCACTTATGACTAAAAATGCCGGTTTTACCTTAATAGAACTGATGATTGTCGTTGCGATTATCGGCATCCTTGCTGCCATTTCTATTCCTCTCTATCAGGGATACATCTTCAAAGCTCAGAAATTAATCAAATTAATCGTGGACAGGCACAACCTAGCCCGGGCGCAATTTAGCCCGCCCGGGACGAATTGGGAGTGCGGCTGATCATCATAATAACCATGGACAGGCACAAGCTAGTCTGACTTGATTGTTAGAGTTTTAAAGTTAATCATTAATAATTATGGACAGGCACAGTATAGCCTGACTTGATTTGCAAAGGCCCGGAGGTTTCGATCCCCGGGCCTTTGCTGTTCTGGTGCGTTTAATCCACATATTTAATCCACATAATGATCATAAAATAATCATGGACAGGCACCGCTTAGCCTGACTTGATTCCCAAAGGCCCGGCGGTTTCGACCCCGGGCTTTTTTGTGTCCTGCGCCTTGTGAATGATCATGGACAGGCACAGCTCGTCCATCGAACGCGGTGATGCGATGGTTCAATAGACCTGAGAAGTAAAGCCTGTAATGTTGAACAATCATGGACAGGCACATCTTAGCCTGACCTGATTCCCAAAGGCCCGGAGGTTTCGACCCCGGGCCTTTGTCGGTATCCTCTCTCTCATAGATAGGCACAGCATAGTCCGGTCTAAATATTAGCAGCGCCCAGGCTGCCCGTCGTTGCGATTGATCATGGACAGGCACAACATAGCCTGGAATAGAATAGAATAATCATGTAATAACCATGGACAGGCACAAGCTAGTCTGACTTGATTGTTAGAGTTTTAAAGTTAATGGAAAATAATCATGGACAGGCACAGCCCGCCCATCGAATTCGATCATTTGATCGCCTATCAGTTCTGCGAGGTTAAGGATTTTAGTCCCAGCTAAGGTTTTGGCGCATATCTTGCCGGTCAGAGGCTACCTAAACTGTCAGCGCCCGATCACTTATGATTAACAAAGCCGGTTTTACCCTAATAGAACTGATGATCGCCGTAGCAATCATCGGCATTCTTGCTGTTATAGCAATTACCTCCTGTCTGCTGAGTGGCAGTCGTAGTATTAATATCGGTATCCTCAGTCCTGACCAATCTTGTCAGCTTAAGGCGACAATGGGCGGCAACGCTCACCCTGATTTGTCAGACTTGATTCTGCCCCTTGATCGTAATATTGCAGGGCAGCGGGGGCGGTTGATAGCAAAGGCGCTGTATCATCTTAGAAGCCTTCCTATATCCGCTCCAGGTTTGCTGGCAGTGAGCGTATCCGTTGGGCTCCTGAGCCCAGATAAACGGCTTTAGACGGTTTGTCTGAACTCAACTGTTTTCTTATACGCTTGAGGAAATAATGCGAACAACCTGGAATGCAGCTTTTTGGCTATTAGTTGCTGCCGTATTTGTCTGCGTTTTATTTGCAGACTTTTTACCGCTGCCATTCGGTGGCTATGCTTCACAGCGGTTTATATTGGTAGGTCTGCTGGGGTTGGTCGTTGCTTTTTCTTTGACGGTTTTAGTGTACCGATACGGTTGGGCGCTGGTCAGGTATGTGTGGCCTGTAGCCCTAATTGCAGGCGGGTTCGTTCTGCTTGCGCTGCCGTTTGGTGAAGCTTCTTATAAATGGGCAGAGCCCGGAATGTATGCTGCATTCTTTTTTGGTTTCGTGCTGTTGGGTTGTTTGCCGAGAAACGATGAGCAGAGGCAGTATTCGGTAGTTGTTCTGGTTAGTGTAGCGGCGGTCGCTGTCGCTTTTTATGGTGGTGCCACTATAACGGTTTACATGTTTGCGCTTTCTGATCAGGTAGCAAATATGTCGAATTTTATCCCCTGGGGCTTTGTTAATATTCGCTACTGGAGCCACACCGCAACCTGGCTGCTGCCTCTTTTGCCGCTGGCGATCCTTATAGGGCCCCTCAAAGATGAGAGGCTCTGGCGCTTCTTCGTGGCACTTGGCGCAGCGCTGTGGTGGTGGGTCGAGTTTCTTTCCACCTCGCGGGGCAGCATGTTGGGCATTGCTTTCGGTGTGGTGTTGGCAGCTGTGCTGATAGGGCGCCCCGCCATGCCTTGGCTGCGAGTGTTTCTACGCTATCTGGCTTATGGTGTGCTGGCATGGTTGCTGCTCTCGGTAATCATCCCCTCGATCTTTCTGGACGAAGTGAGCGTGCGCTCATTAAAGTCAGATTCGTCTGGTCGAATGCCGTTATTTATTGAAGCTTGGCGCATGAGCTTAGAAAACTTCCCCTTCGGCATGGGGCCGCAGTCGTGGCTGACCCACGAAGTATTGACCGAAGGATACCAGCAGTCTCGTAAATTTGGTCATCCCCATAATATGTATTTGATGTGGGCCGCAGAATACGGATGGCTGTTGATCGGCGCACTTATGCTGTTTGTTGGCCAAGCTGTGCGATTGTTCTGGCAGCGGCGGGCAGAAGTACGTGTTGCTGGCGGTGGTGAGCTGGCACTTTCGCTGGCGGCGTTCACGGCGTCAGTCTCCGCTGCGCTGTTGCATGCAGGTGTTTCAGCCGTATTTATGGCCCCGGGCTCAATGTTGATTGGGTTTCTCGTGCTTTCTGTATTCTGGGCGCTCATTACTCCTGATTTATTGCCTGCCGCCCAGAAGAAACGCTCAGGCAAAAGGTTTGTAGCTGCAGCTATGGTTGCACTAGTGATGGGTGTTTCATGCGTCTATTGGTTGTCTGAGGTGTCGGCCTACCATGAAGCGATGGAAGACGATCTGGAGTTCTATTATGAGAGCGTGCCTGCGGGTACTCTGCCGAGATTCTGGTTCCATGGGAATTTTCCTCGCCACCCCAGTCAAATGCCCTTGTGATGATTGCGGTGAAGGTTATCAAGGCTGATGAGGGCGCAGCCAAGTCGGGTTCTGGCTCAGAATTTGCTTTGCATTGAGTATGTTTTAACTGATAGAACCTGATTGCTTATGACTAAAAATGCCGGCTTTACCCTAATAGAACTAATGATGGTCGTGGCGATCATCGGCATCCTTGCTGTCGTTGCTATCCCTGTCTATCAGGATTACATCGTAAAAGCGCAGATAAACCGCGCTGTAGGTGAACTGTCAGCTTATAAAGCTCCGTTTGAAGAGCGTGCTGGTTCGGGTGGTAGCGTTACCAATAATGATATTGGCTATAACCCATCCAGTCTTACTACCGGCAGCCAGGCTATCAATATTGGAACACTCAATCCTGACGGATCAGGTCAGCTTCAAGTGACCATGGGGGGCAACGCCCACCCAAGATTGTCAGGGTTGATCCTACGTGTTGATCGCACCTCTTCTGGAGCATGGAGCTGTGTGCTTGATAACGCAGCTGTAACTGGAGGTTGGAAGGCCTCATATCTGCCTGCCGGCTGCCGACTGTAAGGCTAAGAAGTTATATTTCTTATTGGCTTGGCAGGATCATGGACAGGCACAACATAGCCTGGGTAAGTGTTGAGCCAGCTCAAGCATGTTGGCGCGATTGCTTTATGTAGTAACAATAGTTCTTGCGCCGTATAGTTTTTGTTACTACAGTAATTGGCATGAAAATCGAATTTGATAACGCCAAGAACGAGCGCAACATAGAGTTGCGAGGGATCAGCTTTGAGCTGGCGGCAAAGTTCGATTTCGATGGAGCGATTGAGGTAGAGCAGGAAGTAAACGGCGAACAGCGTTACTTTGCACTCGGCCATATAGGCCCCCGCCTTTACGCTCTGGTTTATACGCTGCGCATAAACATTGTTCGTGTGATCAGCTTGCGCACAGCCAATAAACGCGAGGTACGACGCTATGAGCAATTCACCTGACCCAGAAATGACAGATACAGACAATCCAGAGTGGTCTGATGCTATGTTTGCCAAAGCCAAGCAAGGCACGGCGGCACGACGGGCAGGGCGGCCAAAGTCGAAATCCCCCAAGCAGTCCACTACGCTGCGAATTGATGAAGACGTTATCGAGTTCTTCAAGAGCGGTGGTAGTGGCTGGCAGACGAGAATGAACGAAGCCCTGCGACAATATGTGTCGGAGCACAGTTAAGGGGCATTTATAAGATCATTAAAGATCATGGACAGGCACACTCCGCCCGGTTCACGAGTGCCTTTCGTGAGTTCGCAGGCGAAGTGGCTGAAGAAAGTCAGGTCGCGGTAATGCTTGCTTTGTGAATGCACTATGATAAATTGAATGCAGTCAGGGCGCAGCCGCGCTCACGCATGCAACAGGAGGTAATGGGCGATGGGCATGATGACAATCAGGGGCATCCCTGACGAAGTGCACAACGCACTGAAAGCAAGAGCCAAGCGGCACAATCGCAGCGCCGAGGCCGAGGTGCGCGCCATTCTGGAAGAGGTCGCTCTGCCAGAGAAACGTCTTCACATGGGTGACGTCCTCGCGGCCTTAGGCCGCGAGGTTGGATTGACCAATGAAGACGTTGCGGTCTTGGAGCAGGCACGCGACAGGATACCGGCCGAGCCGATGAGGTTTGAATGATCGTTTTAGATACCAATGTGGTTTCCGAGGCGATGAAACCCGAACCTGATCCGGCCGTTAGAGCCTGGCTCAATGAGCAGTCTGCTGACACGCTGTACCTGTCCAGTGTGTCGCTGGCAGAGTTGTTATTTGGCATTGCGGCGCTACCTAACGGGAAGCGCAAAGACATGCTGAGCGAGGTCTTGGGCGGTCTTGTGGAGCTGTTCAGAGGGCGGATATTGTCCTTTGACGCTGATGCCGCTCGCAAATATGCCGAGCTGGCCGTTACGGCGAGAACCGCCGGGCGCGGTTTCCCTGTGCCGGATGGCTACATTGCAGCCACTGCTGCATCACACGGCTACCAGGTTGCATCTCGCGATATGGCTCCATTTGAAGCGGCCAACGTTGACGTAATTAATCCTTCAAGGATCTTACGGACAGGCACAGCATAGCCTGACCTGATCCCCGAAAGCCCGAAGGTTTAGACCCTCGGGCTTTTTCTATTTTCGGTGCGTGTATTCCGTTCTTATTTCAAAGCATGTGTGTGAAAAATGAACAATCTTGTCCGGTAGCGCTTTGTGCCAGACACGCCAAAACTCCGGCCAGTCTGCCAGATTGGAAAGTGTTACTCAGAGGGGAAGGAAGTGCTCAGGCCGCCCGTCGTCGCCGGCTCTGTCGGTAATCCTGATAGGTATCCTCAAACCTCGTGGCTCGCTCGCACCATCGGCCAGGATCAAGGTTCAACCGCTCCAGAATCGGCAAGACCTTCTCATCAATGGCCCCACGCTTGTCGTCCCGGCTAATCCGGCCGGTGCAGTCCACCAGTTCCAGGTAATCTTCAAAGTTAATTATGGACAGGCACAGCTGGGCTTGTCCTGATTTCCAAAAGCCTGAAGGTTTCGACTCCGGGCCTTTGCTGTTCTGGTGCGCTTAATTCAGCATTATGTTCCAGCCTGTTCCAGCCTGTTCCGGCTAGACCTGCCCCTGGCTGCCATATGATTCAATGGGCTGTCATGGACAGACACAATCTATTTTGGTGGCGTACGAAAACTCCCCCGTGAAATCTATCAACTTAGACGAACACTCGCCTGATCTAGTTTCCAAGTATGTCACCCAGTGCTATGATCATAAAATGATAAGGATCTTCAGAACAAAATCATTCTCGCGCTGGATGCGCAAAAATAACTTGTCAGACAATGAGTTGCGCCAGGCAGTAACTGAAATGGCGACTGGGCTTATTGATGCCGATCTTGGTGGTGGGGTCTTTAAGAAGCGGTTGGCGTCTCAGGGGCAGGGCCCTTCAGGAGTTGGCGTCAGATTTTCTGGCGTTTGATCAAAAGGATCTACAACTGGCAATGCAAAGTGGCGCGTTAAAGGAAATTGCATATGGCAACCACTGAATGTGACAGTCGCTTGTTG
>Ga0307976_1001103_pt1 | contig 13389 bp, 16 predicted proteins | sample OrgLakmetagen919_FD_201836 | JGI IMG/M metagenome (GOLD analysis project Ga0307976, IMG submission 201836) | Saline water microbial communities from Organic Lake, Antarctica - #919 | ecosystem: Environmental > Aquatic > Non-marine Saline and Alkaline > Saline | place: Antarctica: Organic Lake... | reverse complement strand
AGAAGGAGTCTGCCAGCAAGGCTCGTAGCTTTATCAGCCAGGCGGACAAAGGCCGAGAAGGTGAGCGCGGTAAGCGTTTGAACGTCGAGATCCCAGAAGAATTACATTACCAGGTCAAGATGAAGGCCGCGGAGCGCGGATTGACCGTGAGGGCGCTTGTTATCCAAATTTTGCAAAGTGGCGTCAAATGATCAATTGATCATTTGTTGTAGAGGGCTGTCAGTTTTAGGCCCCCTACTGCCGACAACGGGTGTTATGGTAAAAATTACCGATTGCTCGGTAGCACGCGCTGGCTGGCGAGGTAATGGGAACGGGAACGGCCTTTCAGCTTTCTCTTTTAAGATTTCCGGGCCTGTGTGAGGGCCTTGATTTGCTGATCGGCGATAACGTGCCCGACAGAAGCAGCTTTAGACAGCCACATCAAACCGATGCTGTCGTCTTTTGGGGTGCCGATGCCCTTAATGTATAGTCTGGAAAGATTGTGCATAGCGTCGGAATGGTCTTGATTTGCTGCCAGGGTCAGCCAATGCAGACCGATGTCTGGTTTGTTAGCATCGAGAAACAATAAAGCCAGGTCATTCTGAGCCTCGGCATCGCCGGAGGCGGCCTCGATCAGCAGCTCGTGATCCTTTAGTGTCATCGGGACACACAGCATAGGCACAATGTTTTCGAAGGTGATCATTGTCCTGCCGGCTTCGTCGTCGGCCTGCCGGGTTATCCGTCCCTCAGACAGCCGCCGCCACAGGGTCCTTCTGCTGACTTGTGTGACAATGGTCGCCGCATCCAAGCTAATAGCCCTGCTCATGTTTCACCTTTACGTTCGTTGGCACAACTAATGGCACAGCAGCCGATGTGCCATTCTTGTTTTTGGCACAATAGAAGCTGTGCCGATTGAGCACCGATGACTCCAGTGCAGCATAACAAATGATTGGTACCCCCGCCCGAAGTTTGGTAATCGATTGTATTAAAACGGAAACCGAAATTTTATCCGAATATGGCCCCAGTATTGCTCTTAATTTGCAGGCGGAAGGTCTATCTCACACAAGTGGAGTAATTAAATGAAATCTCAAATGCAGACAGGTTTTACACTAATCGAACTGATGATCGTTGTGGCGATTATTGGTATTCTAGCTGCGGTGGCTATTCCAGCCTATCAGGACTACACACAGCGTGCTCAAGTCTCCGAAGTGCTGACCATGACCTCCGGAGCTAAAACTGCAATTGCCGAGTACGCGCAATCCAACGGCGCATATCCGGCAACAGCGGATCTTGCAGATATAGGCCTGGGCGGAACTCCTGCAATTGACGGAAGTTATGCATCAGCTGCAATTGGCGACGGGAATGGTGTGATTACAGTTTCAATGAAAGCAGCTGGTGTTGCAGGTGCAGATGTTGGCGGCAAAGATGTTACGTTGACGCCTCCAGCTCTTGCTGGTCTGACTGGTTCTTTTAAATGGACATGTGCATCTGCCACTATTCCAGAGAAGCTGTTGCCGAAAGGTTGCTCTTATACCGGGACATAATAGAGGCATATTCATTTAGACTCGGTCTAAAATAGTAACTAGTAAATAAAGCTCGGATTCTGCATAGATCCGGGCTTTATTTATTGGATACTTTAAGCAATTGTCAAAAGACCTTTTAGTATCCTGCCTAAGCTCATAGCAATACAAAAAAACCCATAAATCTCATCGTTCCCAATCGAACTTCCACTTCTCTATTGGTTCATTTTTGTGAATCGTCAATATACATAGGAGTGTGGCGAACAAAAAACTGGTTGGTGGTAAGAGTGGCAATCGCTACGCACAACAGGTCTTATGGTAAACCGAGCGTCGCACTCGGACGCTCACGCCCCGACAACTCCCCGGTTTTGCGTTACTCTTTCGGCTCAAATTGCAGATTTGCAGGGACAAAACTTCACTATGCGACTCGACCAGTTACGCCTGTTGTTTGACGCGGGCACCCTCATGGCCGCCGAAATAGTATCCGCGCCCCTGGAACCCGGTCCCGCCCCGCGCTGGAGCTGCCAGTTTCGCCGCCGTAACGGCGCGACCGTGACCCTCGATCTCAACCGAAAACGTCATGGCACCGACCAGGTGCGCATCTTTAATAGCTTGGACGCTGCTTTTTCAGCGTGCCAGTCGGTCGGTTTTCGCGGCGTGACCGTCACGATTGCTTAAATTTTCTTGCCATCCCGGGACCTGGCCACTAATCTTACGATGCAATGTGCTGCACCATGCATAACATTGCATTAAAAGTTGCCAGGATCCTGACTATGACTTCGAAATCGCGCATGACCGTTAACCTGCCCTGTGATGAGTATGCAGAGCTGTCTGCACTCGCCAAAAAGCACCGGGTATCGATGGCCTGGTTGGGACGTCAGGCGATCAGCGAGTTTATTGAGCGTTATCGCAATGAGGAGCTTCAGCTTCCGTTGGTTCTTTCGTCTTCAAAGAAGGCATCCGGCGATGAGTAAGCCTCGGAACAAGCAAGCGCCTGTTGGGGCGTATTACGAATTTTTTGCCGGTGGGGGCATGGTGAGAGCCGGTCTTGGAGATTCTTGGTCGTGCTTGTTTGCTAATGATTTCGACCACAAAAAAGCAAGATCGTATGCCGAAAACTGGGGTGATGATCACCTCAAGGTGGGTGACGTCCGTGCCGTCAGCACGGACGATTTGCCGGTTGGTGCAGATTTCGCCTGGGCCTCTTTTCCTTGTCAGGACCTTTCTCTGGCTGGTGGCGGTGCGGGTCTTAAAGGTGATCGTTCAGGCACGTTTTGGCCATTTTGGCAGCTGATGACTGACCTCGGTCGGGAAAATCGTCAGCCTAATGTGGTCGCCTTGGAAAATGTATGCGGTACCCTGACGTCTCATGGCGGAAAAGATTTCACCGCAATTTGCGAGGCGTTCCAGGCAGCTGGTTATCGCTGTGGTGCCGTCGTGATGGATGCAGCGCTGTTTGTCCCGCATTCGCGCCCCCGCCTGTTTGTCGTTGGCGTCCATCAAAGCGTCGAAATTCCTGATTACCTGGTTAGAAATACTCCGTCAGACACCTGGCACACAAAGTCTGTGCGCACGGCTCATGGACGCTTGTCAGACGAACTGAAAACAGATTGGGTTTGGTGGAATATCCCGGAGCCTCCCTTGAGGCAATCCCGTTTTTCGGATCTGATTGAGGACAATCCCGCAAGTGTCGATTGGCATTCGGACGACGATACGCGGCGTTTGTTGTCAATGATGACTAGGGTAAACCTGGACAAGGTTGAGGCTGCTAAAAAAGCGGGTCGCCGGATGGTTGGTACCATTTATAAGCGTACTCGGCGTGATGTTGATGGAAACAAAGTGCAGCGTGCGGAAGTGCGGTTTGACGATGTTGCTGGTTGTTTACGCACCCCTGCGGGTGGATCCAGTCGCCAGCTTATTTTGGTAGTGGATAGCAACGAGGTTAAATCCCGCCTCATCTCGACTCGTGAAACTGCGAGGTTGATGGGGTTGCCTGACGATTATGTGCTGCCCGAAAAATACAACGAAGCTTATCACCTGACTGGTGATGGAGTGGTGGTACCAGTGGTTCGATATTTGGCAGAAAATCTCTTGGAGCCTTTAGTGACACAGAGAAAGCAAATGGATAGGAGTGCTGCGTGAGCATAATACCCTGCAAGCAAAATAAAGAGCTTCGGGAAAAGATCATGGATTATGCTGAAGCTCTGAAAGTCGAAGCCCACCAAATTGGTAATCATGGGCTATCTGATTCTGAGTTTTATGATTCCGGTCTGTTTCGTGGAGCCATAGAACGCGTTCGGGGGCAGTTTTCAGCCACGATGCGGGAAAAGCGAGATTTTGTGAGCCGTGTGCTGAACCATATGCAAGATGAAGGTTATATTCGGGAGTGGGCTTCCGCAGGAGAGGCCAACCGCCATGATTATTCTGCCACGCTCAATAGTGGCCGCATGGCGATTATCGAGTTAAAGGGGTGTCTTGACGGCAACAATACCAACATCTTTGAACGCCCTCCCCATGCTCAAGAATTTATTGTCTGGAGCGTTTGTACAAATCCTGGTGCAGATCCTCGGCATAATGCTTGGTCGGGGATTCATACACGACTGAGTGCTGAAATTATTTCGCGCAGTCAGCAGGTTGATGGTGTGGTCGTCTGGGATATGGTTTGCGGGACAATTGGACGTCCATGCCCAAAGGTAGCTGACGAAAGTGATCGATTGACGATTGTTGGCCCTCATGAACTCCCGCCACCTTGCATTTATTTATTCCCGGCTACGATTCCGAGCCCAAGAAATAACCCTCATCCAGCTGCTCAAGAGATAGGGAATGTTGAAATTTTGAAAGCGTTTCATGAATGCTTCCAGGGACGCGATGAAGAACTCAACAAAGTAACTTTCGAGGTTTCTCACAAAGGTGCTGACACAATGAGAATGACTCGGGTTGAGCGTAATGGAGAGTTGATGAGGGAATCCGAAGCGACAGCTATCCGAAGGTCTTAGGTTTTCGCTATTTAGCGTAGGGTTTTATTTGTTGACAAAAAAAGGATTCTTCAATATAAAAAATCCTTTTAATTCAATTATTTGCAAACAAACAGGGAAGCATTGTAAAATTAATGGATTACTAAAACGACAGAACCCCGCAAACGCGGGGTTCTGTCGGACGCTGAAAGCCTGCCAGCTTTCAGTCGTCGCGGTCTCGGAGAATTCTTTGCTTTGGCGGGCGGAGAAACTAGACCGGAGAATTCTATTATAGCGCGACAGCGCCATATCTCAACCTTCTCCGGTTTCCCGAGCCTTTTAAAAACAATGGCAAGGAGCTGGAGCATGACGTGCAATCCGAACAACTAGTCTTACCAGGCATGACCGCTGAAGATGAATTCAGCGCCTACCATGACATCTCGAAGTACGGGTATTTTTCGGTGCTGCACGACACCGGACGCATCAACTCCCGTGGCTATCCAATCAAGCAGCAAGAGTCTTTTTTACTCCGTGATATGCCCGATGTGCTGAAGCACTGGAGCGGAACCAGTAACTCATGGATCAGCCAGGCGGAATTCAAGAAACCCAACCGTCGTGCGGTCAACATGCTCCGCGTTGGTCTGGCATTTATCGATCTCGATTACTACAAAATCGACAACCTGCGCGGAAAGACACCCGACTATGTTCTGAACCAGGTCTTTGCTCGATGTGTTGAGCGCCAGATCCCACTGCCCAACCTGGTCGTGTATTCCGGTCGCGGCCTTCAGATAAAATGGCTCTTTGGACACACCTTACCGCGCAAGGCGCTAATCCGCTGGAACCGACTGCAAAGCACACTCATCGAGACCTTTAAAGATCTCGGTGCTGACCCTGTCGCTCGCGACGTGAGCCGCGTGCTGCGCCTGGTGGACACATACAACAGCAAATCTCGACGGCTCGTTGAAGTCATACTTCACGATCAACAACATCGGTACCAATTTGATGCGATGTGCGATCAAGTTTTTGAGTACAGTCGCGCAGAGATCCAGGCATTCCGCGAAGAAGCAAAGAACAAGCGTGAAGCGCGGCAGTTCAAGCTTATTGAAGGTGGTCGTAACACGACTGGCCTGCGGTCTTTTTCGGGCAATCAGTTGGCATGGGACCGCTTGCACGACCTTCGGAGGCTTACAGAGCTACGCGGCGGGGTAGTTGAAGGCGAGCGCATGAAAACACTCTTCTGGCAGCTCAACTTTCTGCTTCTCAGCGGAGCGACTAATCCAAATCAGATGTACCTGGAAGCGCAGCAGCTTGCGTATCAACTTGATCCAAACTGGAAGATGGACACAGGCGACCTCTCGACGCTCTACCAAAAGTCGAAACAACACGCGAACGGTGAAACCGTAGTGTTGAACGGACAAGAGTATTCGTCACTCTACACCCCTCGAAACGACACACTCATTGATCTTTTTGAGATCAGTTTGAATGAACAGCAGCTGCTCCGCACGATCATTAGTCCTGACGAAGCCAAAAGCAGACACAGAGCACGCGACGAGAAGCGCAGGCGCGAATCAGGAGCAGTCACAAGAGAAGAATATGAGGCTCGATCTCGATCTCGCGCAGAGCAAGCTAAAGAACTCAAAAAGGAGGGGTACAAAGGTAAAGAAATCGCGGAAAAACTGGGTGTTACAGCCGCGAGGGTTTCTCAGCTTCTAAAAAATTAAATGTGCCTGCGTATTACTAGGATGGCGAAGCCACCCCCCCCCCCCTATTGGAGTTGATATTTAGCATTTAGCTTTGACTCTTTGCACTAAAAGGAAGAGTAAAATATAAAGCTTCAAAAGTAGTACAAGTGTAAAAACTGCTCTGCAAGTGCCGGTAGGGATACTTTAAATGGAATTTACGTGCACAAACCCTGAATCTTGATCTCACTCTCTTAATTATCCCTATTGATGCCCTGGTAAAGATGAAATCAACTCCAGCTCGTACCAGGGCAAAGCCCTACTGTGTTCTGAAGATCAGACACCGTGCTTTTTAAGGAGACTGAAAGCTTTTTCCAGGGTCTCTTTCTGAGACAGATCGTGTGATACCGCCCAGGTTTTGAATTCGCGTTTAAATTCTGGGCTGACTTTGAAATTGAGATCGACTGGCTTTCCCGCCTCTCTCTTTTGTGTGTTCGAAGAGACCTTCTTAGAAGCTCCCTGGGAGGTTTTTGGCTCTGGTGCTGACCCAATATCAAGTCCAAGTGTTTTAGCCATCATTTCACCTTCTTAATTCGATCTGCTATGGACTGGACAAGCAGGCCAGCCGTTTCATTGAGATGCTGATACTTTGTTTCAGTTGCACAAAAACCACTATCAAAAGCTTCGATGTATCCGGTTTTAACACCAATCTCGCCTTGTAAAACTGCGAATCCGTAACTTTCCAGTGTCTCTCTGCTTTCGCGAGCTTGTGCAGGACTCGTGACCTTATAGAGAGCAAAAACTATTTTTTCGCTATTTAGCGAATTAGCTAATTCGCTCGCAAGGAGGACGGCAGGCTCCAGGTCGTCCATGGATGATCCCGTAGGGATCACAACTAGGTCTGACGCAGCTGCTGCGTCCGCTGTTCCGATTGTTGCGTGGGGTGCACCGTCAATAACTGTCAGTTGGTATTCCGAGCTGGCTTCAATGGCTAGTGAAGCAGTTGAGTAAATCGCGGTAGTGATTTGCGGTTTAATGCCGGCTATGTTTCTCCGTTTTTCAGACCACCTGTTTGCAGTCGCTTGACTGTTGTCGATGTCAGCCAGCAACACTGACCACCCTGCTCGCGTGAACTCCACTGCTATCGTTCGGGCAATCGAGCTTTTCCCGACACCACCCTTTTGCGCTACGACTGAAATAATCATTTTTCACCTTTCGCTAATTCGCTAATTAGCATTTTAGCGAAAACTTTATGTGTATTGCAAAGTATTACTTGCGTATCGTATCTGTATCGTATAATGTGTTATGTATGATATGAAATACACTACGTTATACACTACAAAATACAGGAATCACAATGGCTAGAAAAGGCATCACTTACGACGAAGTCGCAGCAGTTGCGGATAGGCTCGTTTCCCAGGGAGAACTCCCAACGATTCAGCGTGTGCGCGACGAGCTGGGTACAGGCTCACCTAACACAATTCATAAGCATTTGACGGGGTGGAAAGAGACACAGCCACAAGCTCAGAGAGAGGTTGTGACTTTACCCGATGCCCTGGCGGAAGCTTTGATCAGAGAGATCGAGCGCCAAGCATCAGCAGCGCGTGCAGACTCGGAAGAAAAAGCCCTGGAAGCTCGTCGCTCAGCGGATAAGCTTGCCGAGGTCGGTGAGTCCATCGAGGAAGAGAATGAAGAGTTGAAATCGACAGCGGATACCCTGGAGCGTGAGCGTGATCAGTCTCAAGCCCTGGCAGTTGATCGACAGCATGAGATCGATCGACTCGTTGCTGCTTGTGATCGCGAGCAGCAAGCCGCTGAGTCAGCGCGTGTTGAGCTTGCGAAAGCACAACTAACAATCGATTCTTACGGAGAAAGACTCGGTGAGCAAAAGCTTGAAGTGCAGCGCCTGGCTGAAAAATTTGATGCCGAGCGAGATTTGCGACAGCAAGCTGAGCAGCGGGCTGCTGTGGCTGAAAGTAAGGTGTCAGACCTGACGAGTCAGATCGAGACCGTGCGGACGAGCCTGGATTCAATCAAGTCAGAACTCAAAGAGTCTGAGCGTGAAAGATCAAAGCTGACCGTATTTGAAAGCAAAGTCAGTGATCTTAAAACCCAGGTTTCAGAGCTGGATGCGAAGAGATCAGAAGTCGAAGATGAGCGCTTTAAGGCATTGTCATTGAACGAGCGAAACTTAGCTAAACTCGAATCTGCCCTGGATCGCATCAAGCAATTAGAAACTCAGCTTGAGGCATGCCAAAAGCAAAAAGCCAAAGTAAAATAGCTAAATCGCTAATTAGCGTTTTAGCGAATCCAAGGGAGGAGCCCGTATGTCGAATGATTACCTGGGCCTGGGCGACGGAGACATTGATGACATCGATCGCGCAAAGCGCGAAGAGCTGCGGCGACGGAATCCAAACAATCGACCGGAAGTCCGGTTGGAGATGTGGACACTCGCGCAGCTGACTCGCAACGATAAGATTGTGAGGACGGTAGTTTATGGGGTTGTGACTGACTGCTTAACTGACGACTATCTCCCAGGGGAAGTAGTGTGCAGTCCTGCACTCATTCAGGTTATCGATCGGATATGCGTAAGCCAGCATCTCCGCTATGAACTGAAAGGTCCCGGTAACGAGATCACCATTGATGAGTCAGATCTTCAGGGTCGGCTCCCAAGCTAATCTAACCCCTAGATTATCGATTAGTAGCCTTTAGTAAAAAAATTTACTAAACGCTACTAAACCAGCCCACTGGCGTTTTCGCGCCCGATGGGCGCGGACCCTATTCAGTCTTTTAATCTACTTGCTGATCTGACTCTTTAGGTTCTGGCAGAGGATCGAAACGGAACAGAGCGCGATCAGAATTGCGAGCCAAAAATTTATCCAGTCTCTGATGAAGTCGCTCAAGCTTGGCTGGGTCATTTGCCATCGCATCGAGATACATCGATCCGACCAGGATCTTTTTGCGAGTCTCGTCCTTGCGCTTCTGCTTCTGAATCTTCCCTTGCTCACGGCGCTTCGCATTCGCAATCTGCGCCTTCTCTTCTTTTGCTTTGCGATCAATTTCAATTCGCCGCTGTTCAAGCTCTTCTAAACGCTGCTCCGGTGTTTTTCTGTTCATTGTTATCTCCTATCAACTCGGCTGAGTTTTTAGCCTTTTTGATATCATAGCAAGAAGGTGGAGATCTCAACTTGAGAGCAACCAACCCTTGCCTTACCCCCCGCGAAAGCGGGGGGTAAGGAACTACAAGAGCGCACTTATACATTCTGCGAATGTGTGCGGTCTGCGACGCTCTCCGACTTTGGTCTCCGCACCTGGTGAACCTGTCCGTTCATCAGGCTTGGCAAAACTCAGAGATAGACGATGGCCATTTACCATTTCTCAGCACAGATGATTAAGCGCAGTGACGGTCGTTCCGCGACCGCTGCTGCGGCTTATCGTGCTGCTGAAAACATCGTCGATCGAACCACTGGCGAAGTCTTCGACTACACCCGTAAAGGTGGCGTTTTCGGTGCATCCATTCTGGCTCCTTCGTCGGCTCCAGCTTGGGCAACTAATCGATCTGAGCTTTGGAATCAGGTCGAAGCTGTCGAGCGCCGTCGAGATGCTCAAGTTGCTCGTGAAATTGATCTGGCCATTCCGGTCGAGCTGTCTGATCACGACAGAATCGAATTGGTAAGAGAGTTCGTGCAAGAAAGCTTCGTTGGTTTGGGCATGGTTGCAGACGTGTGCTTTCACGATTTTGAATCGGGCAATCCGCACGCGCACATTCTGTTGACCACGCGAGAAATTGGCCCAGAGGGTTTTGGTAAAAAGTGCCGCGACTGGAACGAGCACTCACTCATGCCGACCTGGCGTGCCGCATGGTCAACGCATGCAAACCGAGCACTAGAATCTGCGGGCTTTACCAGTTGGGTTGATCATCGATCTTATGCAGCCCAGGGCGTTGATCTGATCCCTACAAAACACATGGGGCCAGCCGTTGCCGGTATGGAGCGCGACGGTATTCCAACGCGTGTTGGCGCAATGAACGAACAGATTGAAAATACGAACCTGCGTTACATGGATCGCCAGGTTGAGCTTGAAGTCGAGCGCCTGGAGGTTACTGCGGAGATCGAGCGCATTCGCAAAGAAGCCCTAGCTGAGCCTTCTGTCGTCCAAGCTGATCAATCACCAGCGATCGCTACTGTTGCTGACCGAGAATCTGCTCGTTACAGCACCGGTATGGCTGCGACATTCGGTGATCTCTTTAAAGAAAAACTACTGAAAGAGACCTGGAATGCAGACTTCCCTGCTGCTCTGCTCAAGACGCTCCGGTGGGTTGATGTAGGATCTCGGGCTCTGACGATGAAGTCCGGATCTCAGATCGTTGATTTAGGTAACCGGATAACGCTCAGTAAGCATGAGCCGGACGCGGTCGCAGCCACAGTCGAGATGATCAAAGCGAAAAGCTGGAAATCTGTGACAGTTAATGGGTCTGATGATTTCCAAGTTGCGTTAGCGCTTGCGCTGCATGAAGAAGACATTAAAACTTCGCTAAATAGCGAATTAGCGAAAGAGCGATTCAAGAATGAGATGCGCAAGCGCAATGAGCTTTCTGCTCCAGCGCCGGAGCTGGAGCCAGAGCCGGAGTCTCCCGTTGTGGACATTCGAGCCCTAGAAGATCGCGTGCTTATCGCACTGCTGCATGAGCCCATCAAGCCAGCGCGTCACGCTCAGCGAGATGCGAAAGTGCTAGGTGATTACGCGTCAGATCTTTGGTCGAATCTCGAAGGAGACCATCAGCCCCAGGAGTTCGCTAAGATTTTCCAGCAGGCGGTGAAAGAGCACGCAATGACTGAGGGTTATTCTGATGAAGATCTACGATCTGCTCAGCTAATGAGCCACGTTTCAGATCTTCCGGAAGCTGCTCTTGAGCAGAAAACGGAACCCAGCCCAGCTGCAAAAATCCGTTGCACCTGGCGTCCCGACTCAGGGCAAAAACCGCCCGGAACGTAGTCATCTCGTGCTGATCGCACTAAAGTGATCAGCACGCCTCTCTCTTAAAGGTCTTCTATGCGACTCGTCTGCATATCAGACACTCACAGCCTGCACGAGCAAATGTCACCGATTCCAGACGGCGATGTGCTCATCCATGCTGGCGATTCTACTGGCAGCGGCTCTTTGCCTCAGCTAGATGACTTCACACGATGGCTAGGTTCGCAGCCACATCGGTATAAAATCTTAATTGCCGGAAATCATGACGCGTGTTTTACGAAGTCCAGGTATCCCGAGTGGTCCCGAGGGATGTGCGAGCGCCAAGGGATCACGTATTTACAGGGCGAGTTAGTCTCTATCGAGGGCGTTAAATTTTATGGATACCCGTGGCAACCGGTCTTTCGTTGGATGTCGTTCAATGCAAAGCCGGGAGAACTGAGAGGCCGCTTGAAGCTGGTGCCCGATGATACCCAGGTGTTGATCACGCATGGACCGGCCTATCAGATTTTTGATTGGATTCCCGACATCGCCGAGCATGTCGGGTGCTTCGATTTGGCGAAAAGGATCGAACAGCTTTCGCAACTAAAAGCACACATCTGTGGCCACATTCACGAAGGATACGGTTTTGGTGTCCGCGAAAGCGATGGACTAAAATTCGCTAACGCGAGCACTTGCAACGAAAGATACAAGCCGGTAAATCCGCCAATCATCATCGATCTTTAAATGTGGTTGAGAAGTGAAATCTGGGGCACTAATGCTTGATTCGAGAAAAATGCGTAAAAGTGCGGTTAAAACCAAAAACCACACTTTTCTATTTTATGGAGACAGCATCGGTCCCCTGTCAGTCTAGCTCCGGATTCCACATCACTTAGCTCCGGATTCCACATCACCTGTTTTTAGAGCTTTTGCCGGCTTAATACCACGTGCTCAAAACTCCAAAGGCTATTGGGGGACTACTCTCCCAAGGCTTACGAATAAATGGAATTTACAGCAGGGGTTATGTCCGGACACCAGGCCTCAAGCAATCCACTCTGCCTAAGAAAAGGGTCGTAGCGTAGTGGTTCACTGATTTCGGACAAACCCTTGTGGACCTGCATGTAACGAGTGTTATGTAAAACCGAAGGCCGCACCTGGTCAAAACGCTCCGACAAAACCCGACCTTTGCGCTACCCTAGCCCCTTCAAATCCTCGATTTGCAGGAGCAAAACCGCCCTATGCGACTGGACCAACTACGCCTGCTGTTCGAGGCTGGCAACCTTCTGTCGGCTGAGATCGTGCCCGCGCCCTTGGAACCTGGACCGGCACCGCGCTGGAGTTGCCAGTTTCGCCGTCGTAACGGGGCCACGGTGTCGCTGGATTTGAATCGCAAGCGCCAGGGCGCTGACCAGGTGCGCATTTTCAACAGTCTGGACGCGGCTTTTTCAGCGTGCCAATCGATAGGTTTTCGTGCCGTTACTGTCACGATTACTTAAATTTTCTTGCCATCCCGGGACCTGGTCACTAATCTTACGATGCAATGTGCTGCACCTTGCATAACATTGCATTAAAAGTTCCCAGGATCCTGACTATGACTTCGAAATCGCGCATGACCGTTAACCTGCCCTGTGATGAGTATGCAGAGCTGTCTGCACTCGCCAAAAAGCATCGAGTATCGATGGCTTGGTTGGGACGTCAGGCGATCAGCGAGTTTCTGGAGCGTTACAGCAAGGAGGAACTTCAGCTTCCCCTTGCGCTCTCCTCATCAAAAAAGGCGGCAGGTGATGAGTAAATCTCAAAATCACCAAGCACGTGTTGGATCTTATTACGAGTTTTTTGCCGGTGGAGGCATGGTGAGAGCCGGTCTCGGAGATGCTTGGACTTGCCTCTTTGCGAACGATTTCGATCACAAGAAAGCAAAATCGTATGCTGAAAACTGGGGTGATGATCACCTAAAGGTTGGTGACGTACGCGCTGTGAGTACGGACGATTTACCGTTCGGTGTCGATTTCGCCTGGGCCTCTTTCCCATGCCAAGACCTTTCTCTGGCCGGTGGTGGCGCGGGTCTTAAAGGGGATCGTTCCGGAACGTTTTGGCCATTCTGGCAGTTGATGACCGATCTGGGTCGAGAAAATCGCCAACCCAACGTAGTCGCCCTGGAAAATGTGTGCGGCACTTTAACGTCTCATGGCGGAAAAGATTTCACCGCAATTTGCGAGGCGTTCCAGGCAGCTGGTTATCGCTGTGGTGCCGTCGTGATGGATGCAGCGCTGTTTGTCCCGCATTCGCGCCCCCGCCTGTTTGTCG
>Ga0307976_1001088_pt1 | contig 13498 bp, 9 predicted proteins | sample OrgLakmetagen919_FD_201836 | JGI IMG/M metagenome (GOLD analysis project Ga0307976, IMG submission 201836) | Saline water microbial communities from Organic Lake, Antarctica - #919 | ecosystem: Environmental > Aquatic > Non-marine Saline and Alkaline > Saline | place: Antarctica: Organic Lake... | reverse complement strand
TCGAATGGTGCCCCGGTTTCCCAAGTCCATCACCACCACAGAAGTGGCGGAGCGGCTTGAAGAGCATGGGTTTTCAGTAACCATCCGCTCCATCCAGAGAGACCTGGAAAAACTCAGCACAGACTTTCCATTGCTGGTAGACGAGAACACCCGGCCTTATCAATGGTCGTTCGATCGCAACGCAACGATTGATATTATCCCGGCTCTGGATCTACCTGCAGCGCTTACCTTTGAGCTTGCCCGGGCCTACCTCAGCCCAATGCTGCCATCGCGGGCTCTGTCGCACCTGAAACCGCATTTCGATGAAGCGCATCGCACGCTGCTGCGCGAAAAAACGCCGCTGGGTAAATGGCCTAACAGAGTCCGGGTGATTAATCGCGGCCTGAGTAGCTTGCGCCCCAAGATCGATGCCGATGTCCTGGAAACGGTCACCGAAGCCTTACTGAGGGAGTTCCGCTGCAAGCTCACCTATCAGGCCCGAAACTGGTCGCAGCCGGAACAGATTGTGGTCCACCCCTTGGGCCTCATTTTCCGGGATCCGAATGTTTATCTGATTGGCACCATTGAGGGCAGAGAAGGGATTCGTCAGCTGGTACTGCATCGCGCAACCACAGGAGAACTGGTCGAAGAGCCTGTTGAGCGGCCAGAAGATTTTGATCTGGACCTCTACATACATTCCGGCGCCATGGGCATTCTCAAATCCAGGGAGCCGATATTTTTGCACTTGCAATGTGACAAACCGGCTCTGAACCACCTCATGGAATCTCCACTTGGCTTTGACCAGGTCACGACGGATATCGACCAAGAGACCTTCGAAATCACCGTGACCGTTGGTGATACCCAGGACCTTCGCTGGTGGCTGACAGCACAGGCAGTCCATTGCGATATTGTTAAGCCTGACTGGTTACGTCAGGAGACTGCATCCACCCTGGAGAAAGGTCTCGCGCGCATACGGGGCTGACTAATTGTCGCCGAACATCGCCCTGACGCTTCGCTTCGCGATACTTTCTGGCTTCTTCTTTTTTTGAGTCGGTTCATGGTTTTGTCTCCTCTGTAGCGATTACGGGAGATACGGACCGTGCGCGACATCAACTGTCGCAACCCTCACCGATAATGAATCATCAAAAAACTGGGAGGGGCCAGCCATGATCGATAACTTCAAAACCGACCTGGTGCTGCGTACTGCTGCCATCCCGCCGGAGGAGATCCTGAAGGCTATGGGTTATAAAAAGCCAACCTCCGCCAATTTTGAGCGGCTGCAGAACGTACTGGAAAGTCCGGAGTTTGGCCTGGACGATAGCGGCTTCGATTTCAAATACAGTAGCGAAGGTTTTCTGCGGGCGCTTTGCACCGTCACTGGTATGGGTATGCCGCTGGCAGATCAACGCATCACCCGAACCAGGAAATATCTGGAAGAAGAGCGCACAGCTTTCAAGCCTTACATCTGGATAGATACGGAATTCCAGCGTAAAAGCCAGCCCCTCTTTGCCCTTGCGGTCTGTGAACACCAGCGCTATCTGGACTTTCCCAAAGGCTTCTGGCGATTGTCGATGGACAGACAGCTGGGCAGAGCGCAGTGTAGTGTTCGGGATCATATCTAGGAACTGGCGGTGACCTTGGAATCTGGGGTGATATCCAGCAGTATTGGTTTTATTACAAAAAAGACGAGGCTTACTTGTTAGCTCAAAATGGTGAGGTGCTGGGCAAGCGCGAACGGCCAGTGCCCAATAAAGCCTCTGCAAGTCAGGAAATAGAACTCATTACTTCCAGCGACCGCGAATCCATGCAGTAACCGGTGAAGGAACACTATTGATGTACGACTTAATTGGCGATATTCACGGCTACGCCACCGAGCTGAAAGCGCTGCTCACTAAAATGGATTACCAAGAAATCGACCGACGGTGTTCGGCAGCTATGCAGAGCTCTCAAAATGAACATGGATAGGTCTGTAATTCTGCTATGGAAAAATTTCTGATTAAGTCTTCTCCGATACGAGAAATTGACGCGACTCCCTACGCAGCTGCCTTGATTGAAGGGCACCGGGATTTTGGATACAACCTTGAAACTGCATTGGCCGATATAATCGATAACTCAATATCTGCTGGTTCCAGATCTGTTCAGTTAATTGCTAAAGCGGCTGTCGACGCGCCTGTAATTGTTGTGGCTGATGATGGTTGCGGAATGACCGAAATGGAATTGGTAGAGGCAATGCGTCTTGGTTCAAAAAACCCTAAAGATGAGAGGGCCAGTGATGATTTGGGGCGTTTTGGACTCGGCCTTAAAAGCGCCAGTTTTTCTCAATGTAGAAGCCTGACTGTAATAACTAGCCGGAGAGGGCATGACTCATGCGCCCGTTGGGATCTTGATCGCGTGGCTAAGCGCAACGACTGGTCGTTAGAACTAATTGACCATCACGAAAATATCGTCGGCCATGAGTTATTGCAGGAGAAAGGGACAGTTGTTGTCTGGGAAAAGCTCGATCGTTTGATAGATGGATTTGGAGGGGATCGTCCTAAGCGAGTTGAATACATGAATGCTGAACTTGCGCGGGCAGAGCGACACTTGCGACTGGTGTTTCATCGTTTCCTGGAAGGGCGGAAGCCTAGACTTACGCTCTCTCTCAACGGTCGGTTGCTCAAGCCTATAGACCCGATGGCTGCATCCCATCCCTCTACTCAAAAAGATCCTGAGGAGGTCCTCCCAATCAGTAAGGGTGAAGTTCACATTCGTTGCCACACGCTGCCTCACCACAAAAAGATGACACGTGAAGAATGGGAGGAGGTAGGCGGACCAGAAGGCCATCTTAAATCCCAAGGGCTATATATCTACCGTGAGAACCGACTCATTATCGCTGGCGGCTGGCTTGGTCTTGCCCGTCAAACTGAGCTTACAAAACTTTGCCGGATAGCAGTCGATATTCCCAATACGATGGATTCGGAGTGGAAAATTGATGTCAAGAAAGCCTCAGCTCAACTACCGCCACTTGTACGAGAACGACTAAAGAAAATTATTGAACGTTTTGTGGGAACATCAAAGCGAACTTACCGCAGTCGTGGCCAGAAGTTAGTTGATGAGACGAAAAACCCCATATGGAACAGAACTCAAATAGGTGGCCAGATTACCTTCCGACCCAATCTGGAGCATCCAGTATTCAAAGCATATACGGAAAGTCTTCCAGACGATTTGCGCGAAGGTTTTAATCGTTGTTTGCGTCTTGTTGGATCGGGTTTACCTGTCGAAACATTGCACGCTGAACTGGTCGGAAATGCTGAGATGGTTGTAGCGGACGAGGCCTCTGAGGCTGACCTGAGGCAAATGATTTATGCGATGGCCGAAGCACTTGTCACGAATGGCCTAGAGGCTGATGCCCTTTTCGATACTTTACAAAGTCATCCTTTCCTGAGATCAAACTGGTATACAGCCAAGCAGATAATCGAAGACTATTTGGGCGGGGAAAATACATGAGCAGCAGTAGTTACGATCAGCTGATGAGTGTAGTTGAGTCAGCATTATTCAATCAGCCAAGAAAAACCGAAGATGAGTTACGCAATTTAATCAGCGCACTGGCAAATACCGTCGCTCCGGGTATGCGGGCCGTGGAGATGGAAGAACTGGCTCGAGAGGTTGAGGAAAAGCAAGGCATCAAGGCCGGGCTGGGTGCCGTGGTAGATAGCGATGATTTTGAACCTTGGCTAGATGATGCTAAGGCAGATATAGAACCCTTCTATTGGAATCGATATCAAAAACTGTTGTTGCAGAATGGATTGCCCAGAGATGTAGTTACGTCAACTGATAAAGTGACGGATAAGATTCTTGGGCGCCTAGGTGACCCTCAAAAGCAGGTGCCCTGGGACAGGCGTGGCATGGTTGTGGGGCACGTTCAAAGCGGAAAAACTGCAAACTATACTGGGCTAATTTGTAAGGCTGCTGATGCAGGGTATCGACTGATTATAGTAATTGCGGGTATTCATAATAATTTGAGAAATCAAACGCAAGCCAGAATTGATGAGGGATTCGTCGGCCGGGATACTGGTAGAGCGCAAGATAAGAAAAATGGAAATGCACGCCACATTATTGGTGTCGGCCATTTTGATTCAAATAGAACGCCAGTGAGTTTGACGAATACTCTCAGAGACTTTAATAAAGGAACAGCATCAACCAATACCAGTGAAATCAACTCATATAAAGTCCCGGTTGTGCTAGTGATAAAAAAGAATTATCGAACACTTGCCAATCTACTTGACTGGCTTCGTGATAATAGCACTAGGGGTGATCGCGACATGATCGATCAACCGATGCTGCTTATTGATGATGAAGCTGATAACGCATCGATCAATACTGGATACAAAAAAAAGCTAATTACTAAGATAAATAGTCAGATTCGTGACCTGTTGAGCATCTTTCATCGGAGCTGCTATGTGGGTTACACCGCGACACCTTTTGCTAATATTTTCATAGACCCGGAGCAAGAGCATGAAATGTATAATGAAGATTTGTTTCCGGGAGACTTCATTATAGGGCTTGATGCACCAACAAATTATTTCGGCCCAGCTAAAATATTTGTTGATGGCTTACCAGACGATGGTGAGCCAACTTGGCTTCGTTATATCACCGATAATGAAGATATTTTTCCTTTAAAACACAAGATTGATCAGGAACTGGATAACTTGCCTGATTCGTTGCAAAAGGCTGTTTGGGCTTTTTTGGTTGCGCGAACTATCAGGAATCTTCGTGGCCAGGCAGCTTCGCATTGCTCAATGCTGGTCAATGCAAGTCGTTTTACTAATGTGCAGGGAAAACTAAGGAATCGTATTCACGAAGCTTTGGAACGTGTAAAAAACGCAGTGAGAATTAATGCAGCACGAGGCGTTGAAGCACTTGATGATCCAGAAATTTCTGGGCTTTACCAAGTTTGGCTACATGAATATTCAGAGGCTGAGACGAACTGGGCACTTATTCAGCAGAACCTACTTGAGGCAATTGCTGCTGCAAAGGTCGTTGAGGTTAACAGCAGGGCAAATGACCTAGACTACTCGCAGAGTGGAGAGAGAGGGCAGACCGTCGTCGCTGTTGGTGGGTTTTCGCTATCGCGAGGTCTGACCCTCGAAGGATTAACAGTAACTTGGTTTCTTAGAAACACGATGATGTATGACACATTAATGCAGATGGGCCGCTGGTTCGGTTATAGAGGTGGGTATGAGGATTTGTGTCGTATCTGGATGCCACCAGAAGCAATTGATTGGTATGCCTTCATAGCAAATGCTTCTGAAGAACTTCACGAAGAACTAATTACAATGGAAAAAGCTAAAGCAACACCTAGGATGTTCGGTCTTGCTGTTAGGAGTCATCCTGCTTCTTTACTTGTCACTGCTAGAAATAAGATGGGGTCCGGAAAGAAAGTTATTACAATGGTCGGACTTTCAAATAAGTTCGTTGAGACCGCAAAAGTTAGCATAAAAACAAACGATTTATCTAATAATAAAGAAATAGCTAAAACTTTTGTTGAATCCTTAAAAGACGGCCAGTTTTATAGTGAGATGACGGAATGGGGGTACTTATGGAAAAATATTCCGTTGAAGTATATTGATGACTTTTTAGTAGGGTGGAGAAATGCGGAACAAAGTATTACTACAGAAACTGGTCCCCTCCGTAAATATATTCAGCCTCGTAAAGAAGATGAGCTGAGAACTTGGGATGTATTGATAACGTCAAAAAAATCGGGAGACCCCGTTTTATTTTTGGGCTTGCCTGTAGTGCCTGCTGAGCGGAAAGTTAGCGTTGGGGATCGAAAATACGCGTACATGTCCTTTAGTGGCAAGGGGATGCGCTTGGCCTCCAGGGGTATTGAAAAAGCAGGTCTGACTCCGGAAGAGGCCGCCCATGTAGAAAAGCAGTACCGTGAAGACCCAAAAAGAGATCAGAGCGCGCCTGTAAATTATCCTGATACAATTTACAGGAACATCAGAACCAAGGGGCTTTTTATCCTTCACCTAGTCCAGCCGAAAACGCCCGCTGACGATAAAAATGAGAAGAATCGTGATCTCATTCCTAAAAGCGCCGTGGTTGGCTGGGGTATTAGCTTGCCTTCGTCATCCCGCCCGGCAGAAAAAATTGAGTATGTAGTGAACACGGTCAGGTTTGGAGAGTTGTTTGGCGAAGAGGATGAAGACGAAGATCAGGAGTTAGAAGATGAACACACCTGACCCATGGTTCAAACTAACTGCAGGCGAGGCCCGGCGCGTAAACGCTGGAGGTCAATTCGATTTTTTTTGGATAGTGCTTGAGCGAAGCATGCCTGGCCTGATGCTGAGGTTACCGCAATTGCCAGATCCACTTCCGCAGCTCCCTAAATTGAAGAATCTCTCCGTTTCTTTCCGAACGGCTGCCTCAGCCCCTGCACTTGTCCTTGCTCTGAAAGAGCGCAGTCAAGCCGAAGTTTTTGAAACGCTTTGCCGTGATGTTGTTGCTACCGGTGAGGCTGGAAATAATATCGACGATGTCCTTCTGAGGGCCATACAGCGAACACGTCGATGGCATCATCTTCTCAGAGGTGGCAGTAAAACGGGTTTATCCGTTGAAGAGCAACGAGGTTTGGTAGGTGAGCTGACTTTTCTTAGAGAGCTTGTTTCGGAGTTAGGGCCAGAAACCGCAATTGAGGCGTGGACTGGTCCGTCGGGAGCAACCAAAGACTTCGAATTTATAGGAACCTGCGTGGAAGTAAAAACTCGTCGGGCTGCTGCCAAACCGATTGTATCTATTTCATCCGCGGATCAGTTGGCAGACGTAGAGGGATGTCGATTGTTTCTTCGGGTTATTAATGTAGCGTCTGCAGTTTCGCCGGACGGAAAGAGCTTGCATGATCATGTAGATATGACAGCGCAGCTGTTTTCGGAAACTCTAACGGTTTTCGACTTGTGGGAAGAAGCGCTCTACTCATCAGACTATGACCCTGACAATGATTACGGTAATCGGTGCTGGCAGCTGGGCGGGGCAAAAACATACGAGGTAAAGGACGACTTTCCTCGTATAGGGATTCCGCTTCCACTTGGAATAGAAATGGTGAAATACGGACTGTCCCTTGATGCTTGTGCGAAATTTGAAACGGATACCGACCTTATTAAAGTGATTCAGGACGGCCTTAAAGATGAGTGAATTACAGGAGTTTCATCATCAGCTGATTGCTGATGTACAGGGTGACGCAGATGCTATGGGGCTTGTTACAGCCGAAGCATTTTTTGAGAAGACTGCAGAGCTTTTGACAGAAGCTGGTGAAATTGATGAAGCAAACCGAGCGTATTTTGAGGGCAGATATTCGTCTCACCAACTTCAAGTAGATGGTTATGGGGGTGATCCCGCAGAAAATTCAGAAGTCCTCACCCTGATCTTGTGTGATTTTGCATTAAGTGACGACGTGCGAGTTCTCAACAAAGGGCATATTGAGCGCCTTCAAAACAGACTATATCGATTTCTGTTGTCCAGTTTGAAGTTTGAATTTCGGGAACGTCTGGAAGAGACGAGTGCTGGTTTTGGTTTGGCAGATCTGATTTGTACGAGGTGGAAATCAGTAGAAAAAGTAAAACTGATTATAGCGACGAATGGCAACTACAGTGCGCGTTCAGATGCAGATAACCTTGATGCCCTCGATGATAAGGGAATTACGCTCAGTGTTTGGGATCTTAAACGGTTAAAACAGTTCATGGAACAGGGGCAGGCGAGGGCTGACCTTGTTATTGATTTCGAGAAAGATTTTGATGGTGGTATCCCTCTGTTAAGAGCTTCGGGAGGAGAGGGTGCGCTTGAAAGCTATCTTGCAGTGATACCAGGCGAGCAACTGGCGGCTATCTACGAAAAATGGGGGCCGCGCCTACTTGAGGCGAATGTTAGAAGCTTTCTACAGGCGAGGGGAAAGGTAAATCAAGGCATCAGAAATACAATACGAGATGAACCCCACATGTTTTTCTCGTACAACAATGGGTTGAGTGCCACTGCGGATGGAATAGATCTTAAACAAACCCAATTGGGCCTCGAATTAGTGCGGGCCGATAATCTGCAGATTGTAAATGGGGGGCAAACCACAGCCTCGCTGCATGCTGTGAGAAAAACGCTTGAAGATCAACTTGGTCAGATTCATGTTCAGATGAAGCTCACGATCGTCCCTCGCTCCCACTCAGAAGAGGTGGTGCCTCGAATCTCAGAATATGCGAACAGTCAGAATAAAGTTAATGCTGCTGATTTCTCCGCAAATCATCCGTTTCATATACGTATTGAGGACTTTTCCCGCCGCATACTGGCTCCAGCTGGTAAGGATGGCTATCGGGAAACAAAATGGTTTTATGAGCGTGCGCGAGGGCAGCATGCTGATGAAAGGGGTCGCCGCTCGCCAGCCGAAAGGAAAAAATTCGACACTGAATTCCCGAGGGCCCAATTTTTCACAAAGACTGACCTTGCCAAGTATGAAAACTCATTTGACTGCTTGCCACACATAGTCAGTAGGGGCGCTCAGAAAAATTTTGCGGAATTCGCCAAGAACATTGGAAAGCACTGGGGTAAGGATGGTGAAGGCTTTGATGAGCTGTGGTTCAAGAGATTAATAGCCAAGACTATTCTCTTCCGGGCAATGGAAAAGTTCGTGTCCAACGCAGACTGGTATGAGGGCGGGTATCGGGCCAACATCGTCACATACGGGATAGCAAAAGTTGCTTTTGATGCAAAACAAGAAGGGAAAGTGATTGATCTTGATTTGATTTGGAAGAATCAACAGGTCTCTCCAAGTTTTAAGCCCATTCTCCTCGCTGCGGGGGAAGCGGCTCAGACTATAATAAATCACCCTCCAGATGGAGTTCGCAACTTAAGCGAATGGGCTAAAAAAGAGGTTTGCTGGAAGTGGTTAGCCGAGAGGGAAGTCCACTATCCTGGTAAAATCGATCGCGTAATAATTTCGGCAGGCGCTGCCAAGAGTCGTGCCAAGGAAGCCAAAGCAGAGGCGGCTCTTGATCAGAATGTTAATGCAGAAATAGAGATTCATCGCTTGGGGAGTCAGTTCTGGATGAGTGCTCGGAACTGGGCTCGTGAAAGAGAAGTTTTAACTCCAAAAGAGTTGGGAGTGCTCGAGGCCTGCGCAGCAATACCGAGGAAAATGCCTTCTGAAAAACAATGTATCGTTGCGCTATCCGCCCTTACGAAATTGAAAAACGAGGGTTTTCAAGCATAATTTCCCGAGCAGATTGATAGATCCGCTCGCTCAATATGAGCTTTCGACATGAGCGGATCTGCCCAAGAGTTACAGCTTAGATTCCACACTTCTCAACGGATGTTCAGGATCGAGAAAACAACCTTTGCAATGTAGTTTGCAAGTAGTGGTGGTACCGCATTGCCAACTTGGACATATTGCTGGGTTCTGTTTCCCTCGAAAAAGTAATTGTCGGGGAATGTTTGTATCCTCGCGGCTTCGCGAACTGTCAAACTTCGGCACTGCGACGGATCGTAGTGGATAAAGTAATGCCCGTCTTTTGAAATGTGGCTGGTAACAGTGCTCGCAACACGATTCTCTGCCTGGACCTTGAATCGATCCACAAAACTTCCACTCTTCCAGTTCTTGTGAGCAGGGGCAAGGTTTTCAGGGTAGTCCGCAGCGCGCGGTGATAAGCCTTTGCTAACCGAGGCATGACAGCTGGCGAAAAGGTAACGGTGTAGATCTTCTGCCATGTGGTTTCTGGCTTCGTGATTGATGAAGCCGAGCATTTCTTTATCCTTGTACCAATCCCTTAGCCCGTCGGGCATACGTGATACTTCTTTGCCCGAGAAGGGAACGAATCGCCCTCCTTGGCCTGGATCTTCAGATGAGGACTCATAGGCAAGTCTGGCATTATCTTGTGCCAGTTCCGAAAATGACAATGCACAATACACTTTAGAAAAACCATCGAGAAAGTTACCTCGCCAAGACTTGAAGTCATTGGGTTTGCGTCGGGTTAAACCGCTTCGAAGCCTTGTTAGGTCGGCCAAAATTTGTCCCGGGGTTATGTGGCTGCCAGTCCGCCACTTCGCGAGCAATTCTCCTTCGTTATAACGTTTACTCAAATTTTTACGAACACCCAGAAAAATAACGCGGTGGCGCGCTTGGGGTATGCCAAAGTCCTCTGCACGAATTACAAAATCCTTGTTTCGAAAATGGCCCATCCCGCCAAGGTCTGTAAGGGGATGAGCAAGTGGAAGCAGCTCATATTCTATTTCTTCACGATCGCTTTTCAGGGCGCGAGCAGGGCACTGAAGGTCTTCTCGAATCTTCTCGAAGATTGACCCTCCGTTTACCTTGGCTGTCAGTATCCCCTTGACATTTTCCATGACGAAAATGTCTGGCTGAACCTGGTCCAGAACCTTCAGATACTCCTGATAGAGGAAATGACGATCGTCCTTTTCAGCGGTATAGTCTTTGATTCCTTTATTTCGAGCACGGCCAACGAGCGAGTATGCCTGGCAGGGAGGTCCACCGATAACGACTTTCGGGCCTTGGTGACCTTCTAATTCCAGTTCGATTGAGGTAAATATTTCTTCGTGATCCTGACTGCCCAGGGCTTTAGGCCCGCCTAGAGTTTCGTTTTTTGCGGCATTCCATTCCTTTGGAAATTTCTCGGCAAAAAAGACTTCGGCGGTAACTTTTCTATCTAACTTCAAGTATTCGTAATAAGCCTTCGGTACTGTGCTACCCCGAAATTGCCGGTAGAAAGCTCGGAGGGTAAGAGTCTTATGGGCGCTTTCTTCTTTTTCTACCGAAGCGGCAATTTTGAACGGGAAAGCACCATTCTCGGTCTGGAACGCAGAAAACCCCTCCCCAAGGCCACCCGGTCCAGCAAAAAGATCGATTATTTTGATAGTGTCAGTCATTGATTCTTCGCCAAGGTCACGATGGCAGTTAGGATACCAGGTAACACTCCTTTTGCCAGGCCCGAATTACAGTATGACCGATATAGTTGATGCTAAAACTCGCTCACGAATGATGTCGGGTATCAGGGGTAAGAATACGAAGCCCGAGGTACTTATCAGGCAGAGGCTTCACGCTCGGGGATATCGATTCAGATTGCACCGTAAGGACTTGCCTGGCTCTCCTGACATTGTTTTACCCAAATTCAAAGCAGCGATTCTGATTAACGGATGTTTCTGGCACGGCCATCAATGTCGACTGTTCAAGTGGCCAAAGACACGGGCCGATTTTTGGCGGAAAAAGATCAAGGGAAATATTCTTAGAGACAGAAAAAAACTGGCTGAGCTCCATATGATCAAGTGGCGTGTGTGCGTCCTTTGGGAGTGCGAAGTCAAAGGTGCTGATGAAGAGCACTTGACCGAAGTGACTGACAGTCTTACGAAATGGCTGAATGGGAAGGAAAGCGTTCTTTTTATTCCCGATTCCAGAACACAATGTACTTGTGATTAGGAGCAGAAAACGTTCGACGGCATAAGGATTGACGATCAACTCATGACAATCGCTCCATATAACCGCAAGGCCCAAAGCTACTTTGCCCAATACCAGTCTTTGACCTTCGAACAGGTTCATCAGGACTGGCTCTCCGCTCTTGGCGATAAGTCAGGGCTTGCACTGGATGTCGGTGCAGGCAGCGGTCGCGATTCCCTTGCCCTGGCAGAGCGAGGTTGGGATGTCGTCGCCGTAGAGCCCGCAGAGGGCTTGCGGGAGTTGGGGCAGGGCGCTACTCACGACCAAAGTATCCACTGGGTGGACGATCAATTGCCCGATCTCAATGAGGTTCGGAAGTTGAGCTACCGCTTTGATCTAATTCTCGTCTCCGCCGTCTGGATGCATATCCCACCACCTGCGCGTGAACGCGCTTTTCGAATTCTGACCGAGCTTTTGGCGCCTGCGGGAATGCTGGTGATTACGCTTCGGCACGGTCCGGGCGATGGCGAGCGTGTTTTCTACGATGTAAGCCGAGAGGAACTTGAGACTTTTGCTAAACGGCGGGCACTGATTCCGCTGCCTTTGTCCGCCGGGCACAAGAAGGATGAGCTCCAGCGACACGAGGTTTCCTGGGAAACCCTGGCTTTTCGATTACCGGATGATGGCACCGGCGCGCTGCCGACGGTCCGGCACATCATCGTTAATGATAATAAGTCGTCAACTTACAAGCTGGGCTTGCTCCGCACACTTGTCCGGATTGCTGACGGCGCGCCCGGTTTGGCGCTGAACCGGACGGATGACTGGGTGGATATCCCGCTTGGTGCGGTCGGACTGTTTTGGATCATGCTTTATCATCCATTGGTCCTCCGGCACCAGCTGAGGCAGGCTCCGGGCCAACGTGGGTATGGCTTTGCCACCGAAGATTTCTTCAAACTGGAGAGTTTTACGCCCCTGGATTTCAGAGTGGGAATGTCGCTGTCGGCCGATGTTGCACCGATAGTCCTTCGAGCTATCCGGGATGCCTGTTCCACTATTCTGAAGAACCCCGCGCATTTTACTACCTGGCATGGTAGTAACCGTCCAATCTTCGAGGGTGGTTCGGCAAGGATGACCATCAGGGAGGAATCGGTGCGTCTAGACAAAGCAACGCTTTCCCGGTTCGGCACCTTCCGTGTACCCGCGTTCCTCTGGGATACATTCAGTCGCTACGCCTGTTGGATTGAGCCTGCCATTGTGAACGAATGGATTGATTTGATGGGTAGCTGGGATCTGCGCTATTCCATGGATGTCTATCACCGGGGGTTACAGTGGGTTGAAGGTCGGCGCGATACGTCTACTGTCCGTGAACTGGTTCAACTGCAGCTCCAGACCGGTAAAGTGGAGTGTGTCTGGACGGCGGAGAATCTGAAGGAGAAGCGGTTTGATGTCGACCACTGTTTCCCATGGTCACGGTGGAACAACAACGATCTCTGGAACCTGATGCCCGCTACCCATGCGGCTAATGCTTCAAAGTCTGAAAAGCTGCCGGCGGACTCGCTGCTTAAACAGGCGCGGCCTAGAGTTTTGAACTGGTGGGAAGGAGCAATACTGGGCACGGCGCGTGAGGAGCAGTTTTTTTCAGAGGCGGAGGCCTCGTTACCGCTACTTGGCCAAGACCGAACCGTAGACGGCATTTTCGAAGGGATGCTTCAGCAGCGATTGAGACTGAAGACCAATCTCCAGTTGGCTGAATGGCTCGGGGTGTGAATGAGTTTAGTGGCCGACGACCACCGCTTGACGATGTGAACACCTGCCGTTTGATCAGCTAGCTCTCCAAAACAGACAGTTATCAATAGCGCGAGAAAAGAGTTCCTGCAAATTACTAAATTTTTGAGTAGCTAGTACTGATTAAGGTTGCTGACTACTGCGCATAATCTGAGATTTTGGTTAGCCGGTGCTCAGATTCGCCGGTGAGCCCGGCTGTACACCTCACCACGCTCTCGCTTGCCAATGGCGACCACGGTTACCACTATGCGGTCGTCTTCGACCTCATAGACCAGCCGGTAACCTGCGCTACGCAGTTTGATCTTGTAGCAGTTTATCAGGCCTGAT
>Ga0307976_1001080_pt1 | contig 13562 bp, 11 predicted proteins | sample OrgLakmetagen919_FD_201836 | JGI IMG/M metagenome (GOLD analysis project Ga0307976, IMG submission 201836) | Saline water microbial communities from Organic Lake, Antarctica - #919 | ecosystem: Environmental > Aquatic > Non-marine Saline and Alkaline > Saline | place: Antarctica: Organic Lake... | reverse complement strand
TACCCGGGTCTGAAAGTCGCTGACCGGTTCGCCTGAGGGAGGGGTGTTGGCAACCGGATTGGCCCAGAACTGGCTCAGGCGCTCGCCATCGGTGGCCATGACTTCTTCAGCAGTGCGGCCTTCCCAATCGCCGAAGCTGATTTCCCGCAGGTCGTCATCAAGGTGTAAAGGGATTTGATAGCGCTCCGCCAGTTCCCGCGCGAAATGAACGCAGCGCAGCATGGGTGAGCTCACAATAACGTCCCAATGATCTGCGCTGGCAATGGCATCGCGCATTTGCCGCCACCCAACGGTGCTAAGGGGATCGTCTCTACTGCCCCGATACATGGGCCCGCCTTCCGGTTCGCCATGGCGGATCACATCAAACATCGTGGTGGTGTCAGTCATTACGGCTGTTCGCTCCAGATTGAAGTGCATCGTTCTGGCGGTTATCTACGCCTGCGGTGTAAAAACTGGCCATATTATTGTGCAGAGCGCAGGCTGCCCGGATCAACGGAACCGTCACCGCTGCACCGCTGCCCTCGCCGAGGCGCATGCCCATGTCCAATAACGGTATGGCCTTTAGAGCATCCAGAATAGCTTGGTGGCCTGGCTCGGCCGAGCGATGGGAAAACAACAGCCAGGCGCGAATACCCGGCTGCTCACTCACCGCGATCAGCGCGGCTACCGACACAATAAAACCGTCTATCAGCATCGGTATGCCCCGGGCAGCACAGCCCGCAATGGCGCCGGCCAAAGCGGCAATTTCGAAACCGCCAAAGGCCTTGAGTACCGCCATGGGGTTTTGATCGTCGTTGTGGCGTTGCAGCGCCCGAATAATCACTTCGGCTTTGTGGCGCACCCCGGCGCTGTCCAGACCTGTACCCGGCCCGGCCAGTCGCATCGGGTTTTTTTTCAGCAGCGCACAGGCGATGGCGGCCGCAGAGGTGGTGTTGCCGATGCCCATTTCGCCGCCAATAAACAGATGGCAACCAGCACGGGCCGCCCGTTGGGCGGCCTCATCACCAAAGTGTATGGCCTTGGTGACCTGCTGGCTGGTCATTGCGTCTCTCTCTACAAAGTTGCGGGTGCTGGGCGCAATGCGGGCGTTAATAACACCCGGCAGATCCGGCGTGTCGACAACGGTGCCCAGGTTGATCACTTCCAGCGTTGCGCCCAAAAATTTTGCCAGCACACTGATGGCAGCGCCGCCGTTGGCAAAGTTGGCAATCATCTGAGCGGTGACCGCTTGCGGGTAGGCAGAAATAGCCTCTGCGCAGACACCATGGTCGCCGGCAAATATGCTGATATGAATCTTGTCAGCTATTGGCAGCTCGGAGCTTTGCATGCTGGCCAGCTGCGTCGCAATGATTTCCAATCGGCCCAATGATCCCACAGGCTTGGTCAGCGTGTTCTGGCGCTGTATGGCAAGTTCCAGAAAATGGGCGGAAGGAAGCGCGGGGGGGTTGGTCCAACTGACGGGAAATAACATGATAATTACCTGTAAACTGCAAGCGCGTAGCGCTACGGCAATGGCCAATACTGTAAAAGCCGGTGCCGGGGCGGTAGCCCGGACGATAAACGCTGAATGATACTCTGAGTAGCCCGAATCCGGTAGAGTTCAGGCCTCGCCAGCTTGCCGGCTACCACCCGTTTTTTCACCCTGAGGACGAAAATTAACATGCACACTCTGGTTATTGGTGGCATTCGCTCCGGTAAAACCGCGATGGCGGAACGCCTTGCCCGCAACACCGACGGCGAGGTGGTGTACCTTGCCACTGCAACGGCCGGCGACGCCGAAATGCGCAGGCGCATTGACCGTCACCAGCGCCAAAGGCCCGCTAACTGGGGCTTGAGTGAAGAGCCCCTGGCCCTGGCCTCAGTGCTTGCGCTCTATGCCCGCGCAGGCCAGAAAGCCCCGTGCATTCTGGTGGACTGCATGAGCCTGTGGGTGAGTAATCTGCTGCACGCCGGCGAGACGGTTTTCGCGTGGGAGCGTGAAGAGTTGTTAACACAGCTGGCCCAGTACCCGGGTAAGCTGATTATTGTCAGCAACGAAGTGGGGCTGGGCATTATTGGCATGGACCCCCTTACCCGACGCTTTGGCGACGAACTGGGTTGGCTGAATCAGGCCTTGGCGGAGCGCTGCGACACGGTGATGATGAGCGTTGCGGGTTTGCCGATGACTTTGAAGTCGTAGTTAACCCGAGGATTTGGTCAACGAATTCTCGCGCTGCGTAGCAAGTTCCTGAATATGGGTAGAAGTAAGCGCAGGGAACTCCGACTCAGTTGGCAAAATCTTCATTTCAGCGGAACTCGTTACATGCCTAATTTGATTAACATTGCTTTTGAGTTAAGCGGAAACTATGATCACATTTCGTTTTTTTGAGCAAGGGTGCGCCTGTGATTTTAAGTCACAGCGTTAAACGGGAAGTCGGTTAGCTTTTAACAATTCCGACGCTGCCCCCGCAACGGTGATCGACCGCAACGAATTTGTTGCAACTTTTTTCATTTAGCCACTGGGTATCTACTCCTGGGAAGGCGAAAAAGTCTGTGTCGTAAGCCCGGAGACCGGCCCTGCTTGAATGACTGGTGTTGCGGAGGGCATCACCGTCAGGTTGGTACCTTGCACCCTCCGGCCTGCTATTATCTGCCCTCCTTAAAAGTTCAAAACATACTTTTGAGGATCTATGAAAATATCCCCGTCTATTCTATTCAGTTCCATTTTATTGCCAGCATCCCTTAGTCTTAGTGCTGCGGAATCTCTGACTGATGACCAGTCACTAGAAACCCTGCCCTCAATTATAGTGACGGCCTCACGTCAGGCCGAAGCAACTGATGACACAACCGTAGCGACAACCGTTTTTACTCGTAAAGACATCGAATCTATTCGACCCTCATCCTTGCCAGATCTCATCAGTCGGGCGCCTGGCATCCAAACGGGGCAGTTCGGTGGTCGCGGAAGCTTAGCGAGTCTGTTTGTTCGTGGTACTAAATCCGCACAAACTCTTATCTTGGTTGATGGCGTTCGAATAAACGGCGCGGACAGCGGTGCAGCATCGCTGGAAGCTCTCGCACTTGATCAAATTGAGCGCGTTGAGATTATTCGCGGCCCTCGGTCGGCTATTTATGGTTCGGACGCGATTGGTGGTGTTATTCAAATATTTACCCGAAGCGGGGAGCCCGGTCTCCAGCCTCGGTTGCATCTCGGGTTTGGTAGCAACAAGAGCTGGGAGCGAAGTGCGGGTATTTCTGGAGGAGATGAAAAAACATCGTTTAATTTATCGCTTAGTTTTGAGGACACCAACGGTATAGATCGAACGACGTTTCCTACAACGGGTCCCAACACTGATCGAGATGCATTTCGCAACAATTCAGTGAGTTTAGGTGTGCGCCACATATTAACCGATGATTTAGATATTGGTTTCAGTGTGCTCGATCAACGGGGTGAAACAGAGTACGACTTTGGTTATCAGGGTGTATATCCATATGACGAGTTTCAGTTAAGTACAGCTTCTGTTTATTCAAATCTTAGTATTAACGATATTTGGGATATGCGATTTGATCTTGGGCATGTTGAGAATCGCCGTTTTAATAAGAATGATGATAATAATAAAGAAGACAATTTTAATACTTACCGCGATTCTTTAGCCCTTGTTAATACTATTTCGTTAGTAGAAGGCCAGCGTTTCATAGTTGGGGCTGACGGGTATCAAGAGCAATTGAATACCGATGAAAAATTTTCCGAAACTGAACGATGGAATCGCGCAGCGTTTGTTCAGCATAAGTACGATGCCGATAAGTTTTCTACTGAAGTCGGCGTTCGTTATGATAAAAATGAAATGTTCGGCTCTGAAAGTAGCTGGAATGGTGCACTGACTATTCCGCTAGATCGTCAGAATGATATTATTTTCTCTTATGGAGAGGGGTTTCGAGCACCAACATTTGTTGATTTATATTATCCTGGCGGGTACGCAAACCCGGATTTGCAACCTGAACGGTCAAAAAGTTATGAAGTGCAATGGCGTAGTGACATAACGCGCGCTACTCAATTGCAAGCATCTATTTATCAAACCGATATTACTGATGCAATTGTATTAGACAGCGGATTTAGACCGAATAATATTGGTTCTGCACGAATCGAGGGAGCGGAACTATCGTTGTCGCACCGCTGGCAAGATTGGCGAGCTGATGTTGCAGTCGACTTCACCAACCCGGAAGATCGGAATAGCGGTAAACAGTTGGTGCGCCGCGCAAAACGAACGTTAAATGTTGATCTTGCGCGTCAGTTGGGTAAGTTCTCAGTCGGTGGTAACTGGCAACTGATAAGTCGCAGTTGGGATAATCCTGACAATACTCGCGAGATTTCAGGTTACGGTTTACTAAATTTAAGAAGTGGATGGCAAGCCGCTGATGATCTTGTATTCAACCTAGTTGTCGATAACGTGTTCGATAAAGAATATTCACGTGCATTTTATGGCATTTTTGACTCGGCACCGCCATTTGGATCTAATTATTACCCCTATCGCGAGAATGGCAGAACATTTATGGCCTCTGTGACTTGGACGCCAAAACTCTGATGGCGTTTGAGTTCGCTTAACTATGCACTTGTCGCGCGGTTTTATTTCGCTGGTAATGACAATCGGGCTTTTAAGCCCGATTGTTTCTATGGCTATGCCTCCAACGCTTGTTGCTTACGAACCGGTGATGCCAAAACGCCTGTTGTCACTGGATATGTGTATGGATTGGTTGGTGTCCTACCATATCGGGCCTGAGCATGTGGTTGCACTTTCGCCTCTTTGGCTGCGCTACCCACGCCCTGGTGAACATCGTGATTGGCAAACGCACAATGGGTCTTTGGAGCAGATATATAAAATGCAGCCTGACCTGGTTTTAGCTGGTCAATACAATGCACTGTTGCTGCGCAAGCGACTGTCCGCTCTCGGGATTAAAGTTGCTGTAATAGACTTGCCCGTTAGTCTCTCCGAAGTAGAGCAATACGAACGTCGGGTTTTGACGTTGTTAGGGCTGCCAGTTGATCGAGCAACACCTGCTCCACTTGCGACTGCTCTGCCCGAAAATGCTCCCCAACTGCTGTTGCTTGGCGCCAATGGTATTGGTACCGGCTTGGGAACATTTGAGAACCAGCTAATCGAGCTCGCTGGTTGGCGAAACTATCTAGAGTCGCAAGGTTATGTAAATCTTGATCTTGAAGAAATTGCTCGCCGACCGCCAGATGCGATTGCGTGGTCGGCTCCCGCTTCGCCAGCATTAGCTAACCGGTTTAAAAGTCATCCAGTTTTACAGAGTGTTGTACCCCAGGAAAAGTGGCTAGATGTTGACTATTGGCGTTGGCAGTGTCCGGGCCCTTGGATGTGGGAACTAGTGGAGCAGTTAAAGCAATGGCACGATTAGTTACCCCAGCCTTAGTTATGGTGTTGATGTTAATAATTTGGCTGTCACTAGCGTCAGGCTCTACATCGACGCCGGTTATGGCGGGCCTCTTGGATTGGTTGGCTGGGCGCACCACGCTTGCTGGCACTATTATCGGCGAAATTCGGCTGGCCAGGACGCTGATTGCTATTGTGGTTGGTGCATCTCTTGGCTTGGCGGGTGCGGCGCTGCAGGGCTTGCTTCGTAATCCATTGGCAGATCCCAGTTTAACGGGCGCTAGTCAGGGTGCTGCGCTTGGAGCCGCATCGGTGTTCTATTTCGGTGTGTTTTCGGCGGCTGGCACTTTCGCGCCTGCGTTCGCCGGACTGATCGGCGCTGGATTAGCCCTTACGTTAATGCTCTTTCTGGCAGGGCCGTCACGGCAAGCCATGGTTATTATGGCGGGTTTGGCGATTTCCACACTTGCGGGCGCAGCGCTTGCAACGGTTCTTAACTTTGCTCCCAACCCATATGCGATGCAAGAGCTCGTTTTTTGGCTTTTAGGATCGGTTTCAGAGCGAGGGTTAGAGCACTTATGGTTGCTTGTGCCGGCATTAGTTATCGGCGGGACTATTATCTGGTCACAGCGCCGTTTGCTTGCAAGCTTGTCGTTAGGAGAGCAAGTGGCGCAAAGCCTTGGCTTTGCTTATAAACGGGGTAGCCGTTTGATTATTTTGGGTACAGCTCTGTTAGTGGGTACAGCGGTCGCTGTTGCGGGCAATATAGGATTTGTGGGGCTTATGGTGCCGCACCTGTTGAGGCCTCTTGTTGGTCATCGTCCTGATCGGCTGCTGATTCCCTCAGCGTTAGCGGGAGGCGCACTTGTCTGCTTTGCCGATGTAATGGTTCGCATGATGCCGCCTGGGCGCGAAATCAAGTTGGGTGTGCTGACAGCGTTGATCGGAGCGCCTGTATTTATATGGTTAGTATGGAGGGAGCGGCGCCAATGGCTTTGATGAGCGCTCAGGGAGTATCTGTGCCCGGTCGTCTCAATGACGTCAGCCTAGATTTGCAGCGAGGCGAGGTCATAGGTCTCGTTGGTCCAAACGGCTCTGGTAAGTCGACGTTGTTGCAGTGTCTGTGTGGTTTGATGCCTTTCGATGGAAGAGTACTGTTGGAGGGTGCTGAATACAGTGCAATCGGGGCGAACGAGCGCGCCCGCCGTTTGGGGTTTCTGCCGCAGTCCTGTCAAAGTGCTTGGTCGTTAACCGTAAGAGATGTTATCGCGCTTGGGCGTATGCCTTGGGGAGATGAACAATCTCAGGCTATTGAGTCTGCTGCGGCTCAAACCGGTGTGACCGATTGGCTGTCAAAAAAAGTTGATCATCTTTCTGGGGGGCAGCAGGCGCGAGTCTGGCTTGCCAGAGTTCTTGCTGGGCAACCTGAAGTAATGCTGGCCGATGAGCCGGTAGCGAGTCTCGACCTTTATCACCAACTTACCGTTTTGGATATGTTACGCCGTTACGCAAATCAATCGAACGGGGTCATTGTTTCCCTGCATGATCTCGGGCTTGCGGCCCGGTTCTGCGATCGAATCTGCCTGCTTGATTCTGGCGGTGTTCGGGCATCAGGAACGCCCGAAGAAGTTTTGACGGTTGATAATATCAGGACAGTTTATCAAGTTGATGCGCACATTGATCTGACCACAACGCCGCCAATCATATTTGCCAAACACGTGAGTACAAACTTATGAAACGTAGTAAAAACATGGATGAGCTGTGTTACCCATTTATCCATGAACAGTCTTACATGTGCGATTTTGAGGTCATCACTGATGAGTTGTGCGCTTTGCTCGGTTCTGCCGTAAGCGGCACGCCGGACACCATGAACGATATTCAGCAGGATCTTGAAGTGCTTCAACCCATGGCCTTTCATCTTAATGGTTCGATGCGTGGGCGTATGGCCTTGTCGGAAGGTGATATAAATTGGGTGAGTGAGCGCTTGGCCTACTATCGCGATGAAGTTGAGGAGCGATTGAATAACTTTGTTCTACCTCGTGGCACGGTGCCGGTTCCACAATTACACCTCGCTAGGTCCGCATGTAAAAAAGCCATACGTGCCCTTGTTAGGCTGGAGCAAGAAGGCGTCGAAATACCCGATATTCTTCCTCGATTCTGTAACCTGTTATGTAATCTGTGCTTTACATTGACTGTTGTTGTAAACAAACGCCGAGGATTGGTAGAGCCGGTTTTCGTGAGTAAGAGTTATGGAAAGTTTGAACCCAGTGACGATGCTTCACATCAGCCCTAATCTGGCTCGCGTAGGCTGTATGATGCAACGCTCTTAAATGCATTGAAACCTTAAAGCCCGGTTTGCCCGTCGGGTCGTGCATTCAGAGTCAGTTGGCCGCCGTGGCGACCAGAGCTACGGCCACCGACATCAATGCCGAAGCCGTGAACGAGTTAAATCGTGCCCTTGGCAACCGCCATTCTGAAAGCGATGCTTAAGTAGCTGCCGATGATTCGGCGTTTTCTTAATTCACAGGTTGCGTCATGAGGTAATGGGCGGTCTCACCGAAAAATGCACCTGTATTCACAGTGAAAGGCGATTAATCGTTCTCTTTAAAAGAACATAACGATCTTAAATAACTATTTTTGTTTACGATAAAAGATTCGGATACTAGCACCATCTAATTACTATCCGACTCCGAGGTCCAATGAATGGTCGATGTTAAAATGATCGAGCCGTTGTTTTTGATTCTGGTACCGCTGCTCTACTTTATTGGGGCGATCACCAGCTCACTAAAAATCCCGCTGAACAGCTCCCCTGGCAGCCCCCTTAAAAGCCCCCTGATTTGCAATCTTGCCTTTGTCGCAGCCTTGGCAGGTGCCATGAGCGGCTGGCTTTTGCCGGGGTCTGCGAGCTGGCTGAATCTGGCGCCGCTGGCCTATATTATGTTGCTTCTGATTACCCTGTTGGGAGCGGTTCTGGCCCGGTTCTCCATGAGGTATCTTGCGGGTGATCAGGGGCAGGGGCGTTTTATGGTCTGGTTACAGATCATACTGGGAGCCGTTTCTCTGATTGTTACAACCAATCACCTGCTGGCTTTTCTCGCCAGCTGGATTGTGATCAGCGTCAGCCTTCACCAGCTGCTGATGTTCTTTCCAGACAGGCCCAGGGCTGCCTTGGCGGCTCATAAAAAGTTCATTTTTGCGAGACTCGCGGAGGTTTGCCTCGGGCTCGGGTTTGCGTTGCTGTATTTCCAGTACAACACCGCCTTTATTGACCAGATTCTTGCTGCTGCAGCCGGGGCCGATGCTATTCCGGTTGCGGCGCAGTTTGCAGCGGTCCTGATGGCCGTTGCGGCGCTGCTCAAGTGCGCTCAGTTGCCGTTTCACGGCTGGCTGATTCAGGTTGTGGAATCGCCCACGCCGGTGTCGGCGTTACTTCACGCGGGTGTTGTCAATCTTGGTGGCTTTCTGATGATCCTGATGGCGCCGTTGATCTCCCAGGTGAGTGCTGCACAGTGGCTTCTGTTGTTGGTTGCCGGCCCAACGGCGGTTTTTGCCAGCCTGGTGATGATGACCCGTATCTCTGTGAAGGTCCGGTTGGCCTGGTCTACCTGTGCCCAGATGGGGTGGATGCTGGTGGAGTGCGCTCTTGGCCTTTATGAGCTGGCGCTTTTACACCTGGTTGCCCACTCCGCGTACAAGGCGCACAGTTTTCTCAACGCTGGAAATGCGGTGGAACTGTCTCTCAGAAAACGCCTGGTGACTATTAAAGCCCCCAGCGCAACCCAATGGCTGATTGCGGCGTTTCTGGCTTTTGGGCTTGCCGTAGCAAGCGTTGTTGTTTCCGCAGGCTCCGGGCCTGCGCAGATGTTCTCATGGGTTGTGCCCGGCATTGCGCTCACTATTTTGTTGTCGGAAGTGTTGGCGGCCGGCGGGGGCAAGCCCTCAATTGTTAGGGGTTTGCTGGTCGGTGCGGCTTTCTGGGGTATTTACTGGGCCCAGAAATCGGTTTTCCATGTGCTGCTGGCGCCACCGGAAAGCCAGGCAGATGCGGTTGCTGTGAGCTTTGTGGCGTTGCTTCTGATTCTGCTGGTTACTGGCTATTACCGCGTTCGCTATCAGCGTTACTCACCCTCGGGTGCCAGGTTCTACCGTTTCCTTTTTGCTGCCGCCTATCTGGATGAATGGGCAACGCGCTTCACGCTTAAAGTCTGGCCGGCAAAACTGCCCAATGTGGTCAAGCCGTATTCTGTTTCGAACCCCGTTGAAATCAAGGAGTCTGTCTAGTGTTAGCCTCAAGCGTAAATGATCTTCATGAAAAAAAAGGCTCCGCACAGGATTGGTTCCGGGCCGTTGCCGATGCCGGTGATCGGATTGCGCCGACCTGGCCTTTGGACCAGATGATCGCCGTTAATCCCTTCTGGGAAATGCGAAGCCTTTCTTTCACCAAAGTGTCAGCACGTACGGCGGCCCTCAACGGTGTTGTCAGCCAAAGGCCATCGGCGCTGGGTGAAAGCCCGATGGATAAGGCCCCGGCGAAGCTGGCCAGAATGCCTGAGCACTGGCAAAACCTCAGTGCACAGCTCGACCGCCATCGCGATACCTGGCATCAGTTGGGGTGGCAGGACGAGATTGTTCAACAAATTAGCCAGTTTTGCGGCGATTATTTCCAGCGGCTTGATGCCGGTGAATTCGAAGCCGATGCCCAGCATCTTTATCAAAGCTGGCTTGGGATGACCCGCGCTGATCGGGGCATTGCGATTGTTATGGGCGAGCCAACGCTGACGTCGCAGTTCGATATGCTGCCGGGTCAATTCGATACGCTCTTATTGGACGCTTTCAACACCTTGGCTTCGCATCCGGCGCCCGCGGCAGATTACGCCCATGCGCTGTTGCTGGATGTTAACGGCTGGGCCTCCTGGGCTGCGTATTTGCGTTGGCAAGATCGGTTGCAAGGCAAAGAAGATGAAGGCGCTGTCGATTTGCTGCCCGGCCTTCTGGCTATTCGTTTAGGCTGGGAACTGGCGCTGTGGCGCCACGTTCAGCGCGCGGGCGGTGGCATTTTTGCGGAATTGAAACAGCGCTGGATCAAGCAATGGGAAGATCTGCCAGCGATGCTGGAAACCCACGAGACTTTTCAGCAGCCCGCGTGGGCGGCTCATAAAGAGGCGGAAGCAGCGTATCAGGCCGCCATGGCCGAGAAGTTGCTCTGCCGACCACAATCGCAACCACAATCAAAACCACAGGCGCCGGAGGAGCAACCTCTTAAGCTGCAGGCGGCCTTCTGCATTGATGTGCGCTCTGAAGTCTATCGTCGCGCTCTGGAAGCGCAGGACACGGCCATCCAGACCCTGGGCTTTGCCGGTTTTTTTGGATTGCCCATCGCTTATCGTCCTAAAAACACTGACTTTATGCGGCCCCAGCTACCGGGGTTATTGGCTCCTGCTTTTGATGTAACCGAGCTTGAGCCGGCCAGTGAATCTGCCCGGCAAGCGCTGGCTAACCAGTCTCATTGGTCGAGGTTCTCAAGCGCCAGCCCGGCGAGTTTCAGCTTTATTGAGAGCCTGGGACTTGCGGATTTGGGTCGCATGGTGAAAAAGACGTTCAGGGGGCAGCCCCGGAGTAACCCCGTTGATGGCCTGCATGAAACTCAGACAAACTTCGAGATTTTGAAAGCGGGTGTTCCCTTAACTCTGGAAGAAAAAGCCGAGCTGGCGGGCGGCATTCTCAAAGCCATGACGCTAACAGAGCATTTCGCGCCGGTTGTCTTGCTGGTGGGCCACGGTAGCAGTACCCGCAACAACCCTCATGCAGCTGGCCTGGATTGCGGCGCCTGTGGCGGGCAAACGGGCACTGTTAACGTGCGCGTGCTGGCCGGGTTGCTTAACGACACGAGCGTGCGAGGCGTTTTGGCGGAGCAGGGTTTAGTGATTCCAGAAGGCACCCGGTTTATGGGTGCCTTGCACAACACCACAACGGACGACATTGATTGTGCCGAGCCGATTCCGCAAGACATCAAGGCATTTCTTCAGGCGGCAGGAACCCGGGCGCGCCGTGAGCGAGCTGTTCGCCTTGGCGTAAGCGAAGCGGCCGACGTGGATCAGGCCGTTAAACAGCGTAGCCAGGATTGGTCGGAAGTGCGGCCTGAATGGGGATTGGCGGGTAACGCCAGTTTTATTGTTGCACCGCGGTCATTCACCAGGCATCTGGACTTGGGCGGCCGGAGTTTTCTCCATGATTACCGCTGGCGCGACGATGCAGGTTTTCAGATCCTGGAACTGATTATGACTGCTCCCATGGTGGTCACTCACTGGATCAACCTTCAATATTACGCCTCGGTGACAGACAACCAGCACTACGGCAGCGGTAACAAAGTGCTGCAAAACGTGGTGGGTGGTCATCTGGGCGTTTTTGAAGGCAATGGCGGCGATTTGCGAATCGGTTTGCCCTTGCAGTCACTGCATAACGGCGAGCAATGGATGCACGAACCCCTGCGCCTGAGCGTTTATCTGGCAGCGCCAAGGGAGGCGATTGCCGACATCGCCCGGCGCCACAGTGCCGTGGGAGATCTGATCGACAACGATTGGCTGTATCTGTTCCGGATTGACGAGGAGAATAATTCGGTTGAGCAGTTCTATCAGGGCCAATGGACGACGAAAGCTGAAGGGCTTAATAGCGCTGACTGAGGGCGACAGCGCCTCTCTCCACACCCCACTCTCCACTCTCCACCCTCCACCCTTTTTTCAGGCCGGCCTGTTCGATGATGTCTATGAGCAGGCCGGCTTGAAAAGGGGTTTTTTCGGCTTTTTCTTCAATGCCTCAAAACCAATAATTACGTCCATCAGTTCATTGGTGATTTCAGTCTGTCGCACCGAGCGCAAATCTGCCGTTACGTCTTCAATGCGCTCATCCACCGACTGCTCGGCCTGTTGCATCAGCGCCAGGCGTGCGGCGTTTTCAGTCACCATGGCTTCCGCCGAAGCGCGGAATACGCTGGCAAAAATATGGCTGCGAACCAGTGATGACAGCAGAGCATCGGCGGCCATGGTGTAATCCGGCAGCGCTCGGGAGTCCCAGCGTTGGGCGCTCTGTAACAACGCCGGTTCCAGTGGCAGCAAGCGCCGGGTGACCGGTTCGCGTGTGCCGTGTTCACCGCGCTGGGTAAACGCCAGAGTCACGCCAATGCCTAACAGCGATTGGCCGCGGCTGAGCGCGTCAATGCGGGTGACAATGTCGCCGGCCAGGCGGCCAATGCCATCGGCGGAGGCGGGCGGTAGTAACGTGGCTTCCGGTTTCAAGTCTTGATCGGTGAGGGCATCCTGCATTTGCGCCCCAATACACAGCAGGCGCGGCTTGCCCATGCTTTGGGCGTTCTGGTGCTGCTTCACCAGCTGCGCCAGGCTTTCGTTGTAGTTGCCGCACAGGCCGTGGTCTGTGCCAAACACTACGATCAGCTGTTCGGCGCTGGCGTCCTGTTGCAGGCTGAGCCCACCGCTTCAAGAGATTGGGCCATTCCTGTTCTCCAAATCAGTCCCCAAATCAGCTTCCAGGGCCGAGCGAACCATAGCGATCACCCGCTCGCTGTCTTCTGGCCGTAACTCTTTGTCGTCCGCTATGCGTTGTTCAATTTCCTGCAACTGATTCTTGGCCAGCGCCCGAATGCGCTGCATGGCGTCGACCAGTGGTTGCTCTTCCAAGCCATCCAGCAGGCCTTCCATCGCTGCGATCAGCACGGCCAGCTGCTCAACTGCGGGCATAGGGTCGCGCTCGGCCTGGCGCAGGGAGTTGCGCACCGCTGCGCCACGGGTCAGGCGGGCTCGGGTCGCATCATCCAGCCGCGTACCAAAGCGCGCAAAGTCTTCCAGCTCCTCAAACTGCGACAGAGTCACCCGCAGATTGCCGGCAACCTTGCGCAGGGCCCGGCTCTGAGCTTTGCTGCCCACGCGGGAAACTGATAAGCCCTGATGCACCGCCGGGAACTGGTTCTTTTGCACCAACTGTGGCGACAGGTAAATCTGGCCATCGGTAATGGAAATCAGATTGGTGGGAATGTACGCAGACAGGTTCTCGGCTTGGGTTTCGACAACCGGAAGAGCGGTAATAGAGCCACCGCCCACCTCTTCGGTAAACTGGCCGGCCCGTTCCAGCAGGCGAGCGTGAACGTAGAAGATGTCGCCCGGAAATGCCTCGCGACCTGGT
>Ga0307976_1001055_pt1 | contig 13743 bp, 14 predicted proteins | sample OrgLakmetagen919_FD_201836 | JGI IMG/M metagenome (GOLD analysis project Ga0307976, IMG submission 201836) | Saline water microbial communities from Organic Lake, Antarctica - #919 | ecosystem: Environmental > Aquatic > Non-marine Saline and Alkaline > Saline | place: Antarctica: Organic Lake... | reverse complement strand
GGGGCCATCGGAATGCCGTCTTCCAGCAGCATCACCTTTGCGCTGCGCCCGTGATCGACGCCGCGCAGCGAGATGTTGGGGAAGATGCCAAAGCCGTCTTCCTCGCGGATATAGACCCCCGGCGCCTTGCGCAGGACACGGTTGATATCGTCGTAATTCTGGTCGCGGATATCGCTTGTGTCCAGATACGTCCCCGACCCGACCAGCGCGCGTTCGTTCTCGCGCGAGCCGATGATCTGGATCCCCGGCAGCGTCAGGACGGGGGCGTCCTGTGCGGCGGCGGGGGTGTATGCTACGGTCGCGGCGGTGCCCAAAAGGAACGCGGCGACCGTCAGAGGCGGTTTGAAGCCCATGACAACCCTCGTGTCTCGAATTTTTGATGATTTTGGGTCCCCCGCATCGTCAGCCGGGCCTGTGGTCACGCCTAGATACGGTGCCGTCGTTTGTAAAGTGTTTTTGTCAGGTATCCGGAGGGCAACGCCGCGGCCCCCAGGACAGTGGCACTTGCGCAACATGGCTCGGAAGACATGACGGTGGACAGGGACGCCAAGAAACCCTGCCACCGGGTGCGATCCCCATGTGCAGGGATATCGTCCAGGCTACGGATCCATTGATTTTCAGAGCGTTAACATGACGGTTGCGGCGAAGGCGACCGCCGACATGAAGACCTTCGGGCTTCTGTCGTGGCGTGTCCCGAAGACGCCCGCCGGCCCGAAGGCCAGTACGAAGGCCAGTACGAAGGCCGGCCCGACGGCCCGTGAACCTGCGCGCCCCGCCAAAAGGCGAAGCGCGCTTTTCAAACCATTCTGTGCGGCGTTACCAACGGCCAGTCGTATCGTCGAGGCCGCCATGCATGTCGTTGGAGGGGCCGCCCCGGCTGCCGCCGCCCTGTTTTGCGCCACCCTGACCGGGCGCGGCACCGATGTTATGAATGCCCGCACCACCGTTTTTTCCCGTGCCCGTGCCGGCGGGGTTGGCCGATCTGCCACCGAAACCGGGAGTGTTTCCGGGCGCGCCGTGGATGGCCGTGGCAGGTGTGACCGGCGCGTCCTCGGGGCTGTTCTGAGCCGCCACGCCAAGCGGTGTCATGGTCATCGCAATGGTCACAAGGCCGACAAAAGAACGTTTCATGAGGTCTTCTCCATTTCTAGGTCACGCATTCTCCGGGAATGCCCGGCAATCTTAGGTATCCCCCCCCGACGCGGTAGCCCACACCCGGCCCCTTGCGAAAAACAACCTTAACGTGTATCAAATTAACCACAACCTTGGGCAGGTAATCGCCGGTTTGCCGTGAAGGTGACCACAGCATGCGCGCCGGCGGTGCCAGCCAGCCCACCATGTCTGCGATGTGCACAGACCCTGCAGCGACGGACAAGGGCGGCTTGACGCCCGGAACAGGTGGCAGGTGCAAATCCTCGTGGCACAGACGGTGACACATGCCCTGCCACCTTGTGATGCGCCGCCCGAGGTTTCGGCGCAAGATCACCCCGGCGGGGCTGGACACACGGGCACAGCGCCCGCATGCCAAAAAGTCGGCACCCGCGGGGCCATCCCCACTTGCGGCTCTCCCGCCGAATGTTTACACGGCGCGGCATGCCCCAATAGCTCAGTCGGTAGAGCAACTGTTTCGTAAATAGTAGGTCGGCGGTTCAAGTCCGTCTTGGGGCACCATTTTTCCGATCACGGGGTGGATGTCGTCGGGCTTTCGGCATTTGGGCGGACGAAGCGCGGGTCCCGCGTCTTCATCAGGACCGGACCCCCTGTCGCCATGCCGCGCGCGGGCGTCGAGACCGGCTGGCCGGCCTCATTGCCGAAACCGGCCGGCACCTTTCGGAGATGCGGGATCCGCGGACCGGTGCCCGCGCCTCAAAGCGGCCGTTTCAGCCAGCGTGACAGCACGCCGATGATCCCCTCGCGGAACATCAGCACACCGATGACGAAGATCACGCCCTGGATGATCGTGACCCAGGCGCCGAAGGTCGCGAGATAGTTCTGCATCGTCACGATGATGCCCGCGCCGACCAGCGGTCCGAATATCGTGCCCATGCCGCCCAGCAGGGTCATCAGCACGACCTCGCCCGACATCGCCCAATGCACATCGGTGAGCGTGGCCAACTGAAAGACCTGGCTCTTGGTGGCACCGGCCACACCCGCCATCGTCGCCGACAGCGTGAACACCATCAGCTTGTAGCGGTTCACGTCATATCCCAGCGAAATGGCGCGCTGCTCGTTTTCGCGGATCGCCTTGAGCACCTGACCGAAGGGCGAATGCACGATCCGGTAAAGCATCAGGATGCCGCCGAAGGTGACCACCAGCACGAAGAAATACATCGCCATGTTGTCGGCCAGCGGGATCAGGCCGAACAGGTCGCCGCGCGGCACGCTCTGCAACCCGTCCTCGCCGCCGGTGAAATCCGCCTGCAGCGCGACGAAATAGACCATCTGCGCAAAGGCCAGCGTGACCATGGCGAAATAGATCCCCTGCCTGCGGATCGCCAGCGATCCGATGACGAGGCCCAGCACACCCGCCGCCGCCGCGCCGCACAGCACCGACAGTTCCGGGGTCAGGCCCCAGACCTTGGCGGCATGCGCCGCGACATAGCTCGCGCTGCCGAAATAGGCGGCATGACCGAACGACAGCAGTCCGCCAAAGCCCAGAAGCAGGTTGAACGCCGCCGCGAACAGGGCAAAGCACATCACCTTCATCGCGAAGACCGGATAGACGAAGAACGGCAGCACGATCAGCAACGCCAGAAGCGCGGCAAAGATGATCTTGTGCAGGGTCGGCATGCCGGCGGTTTCCGCCACCGCTGCGGTCTCGGTCGTCGTGTCGTTCATAGCCATCAGGTGGGCCTCCCGAACAGTCCTTCAGGTTTGATCATCAGCACGATTGCCATGATGACGAAGATCACGACGGCCGACCCTTCAGGGTAGAACACCCGGGTCAGACCCTCGACGATGCCGAGCATGTAGCCGGTCAGGATCGCGCCCATGATCGACCCCATGCCGCCGATCACGACGACGGCGAAGACCGTGATGATCATCTGCTCGCCCATCGTCGGGTTGACCGAGTAGATCGGCGCGGCCAGCACGCCGGCGAACCCGGCCAGGGCCACGCCGAAGCCGTAGGTCAGCGTGATCATCAGCGGCACGTTGACGCCGAACGCCCCGACCAGTGTCGGGTTTTCCGTACCGGCGCGCAGATAGGCGCCGAGCCGTGTCTTCTCGATCATGAACCACGTGCCGAAGCATACGAGGACGGAGGCGACAACGACCCATCCCCGATAGTTGGGCAGATACATGAAACCAAGATTCTGCCCACCCTGCAATGCCGCGGGGATCTGGTAGGGCAGCCCGGACACACCGTAGTAATTGCGGAACAGCCCCTGGATGATCAGCGCCAGACCGAAGGTCAGCAACAGCCCGTAAAGGTGATCGAGATGATAGAGACGCTGCAGCATCGTACGTTCCAGCACCATCCCGAAGACACCCACGATCAGCGGCGCGAGGATCAGCGCGGGCCAGTAGCCGATGCCGAGATAGTGCAGCAGCATCCAGGCCACGAAGGCCGCCGCCATGTAAAGCGCGCCATGGGCGAAGTTGATGATGTTGAGCAATCCGAAGATCACGGCCAGACCCAGAGACAGCACCGCATAGAACGACCCGTTGATCAGCCCCAGCAGAAGCTGGCCCAGCAGGACCTGCGGCGGTATTCCCAGAAGCTCGAACATTGCGGCTATCCTTGGCTTGGTCGTGGGGTCAAGGGACGACCGCCCCCCGGTCCGGCCGGGGAGCGGTCCATTTCAGGACTTACTGCTTGGAAAAGTCGCACTCTTCAAGCATCGGCAGGAACGCGTCCTCGCCGCTGATCGTCGCGATCTGGTTGTAGAGATCCCACTCGCCTTCCGACTGATCCGGCGTCTTGACCTCGAAGAGGTACATGTCGTGGATCGCACGACCGTCGCCGCGGATCTCGACCTTGCCGAAGAACGGGTCGTCGATCTCCAGTTCGCGCATCTTGGCGACCACGGCGGCACCGTCCTCGGCACTGCCCACGGCCTCGACCGCCTCGAGATAGGCCATCGTGGCGGAATAGGACCCGACATGGACCATCGTCGGCTTGGCACCCATCTCGGCCTCGAACCGCGCGGACCATTCGCGGGTCGCGTCGTTCTGATCCCAGTAGAAGGCCTCGGTCAGTTGCAGACCCTGTGCCGTGTCGGCGCCCAATGAGTGCACGTCGGTGACGAACATCAGCAACGCCGCCAGCGACTGACCCGCCTGGGTGATGCCGAACTCCGACGCCTGCTTGATCGCGTTGACGGTGTCGCTGCCGGCATTGGCCAGACCGATCACGTCAGCGCCCGAGCCTTGCGCCTGCAGCAGGTAGGACGAGAAATCCTGCGACGGGAAGGGGTGGCGCACGCTGCCCACGACCTCGCCGCCATTCTCGCGGACGACTTCCATGGTGTTTTCTTCCAGCGAATGGCCGAACGCGTAGTCGGCGGTCAGGAAGAACCACTTCTCGCCGCCGGCCCTGGTCACGGCCCCGCCGGTGCCATTGGCGAGCGCTGCGGTGTCGTAGGTCCAGTGCACCGTGGTCGGCTGGCACTGCTCGCGCGTCAGGTTGGTCGAGCCGGCCCCGGAGATGAGGAACACGCCGTTATTGTCGGCGGTGATGTCGGCCACGGCGAGCGCCACCGACGAGGTCGGCACGTCCACGATGGCGTCGACACCGTCGGCCTCAAACCACTCGCGTGCGACGTTGCTGCCGACATCGGGCTTGTTCTGGTGGTCGGCCGAAACGATCTCGACATTCAGCCCCTTGTCGGCGGCGCCGAAATCTTCCACGGCCATGCGCGTGGCCACGACCGAGCCTTCGCCCGCCAGGTCCGCATAGGTCCCCGAGCGGTCGTTGAGAACGCCGAGCTTGACGTCGATGCCCTGGGCCACGGCCGGCACGCCGGCCGTCGCGGCCAGCGCCGTGACACTGATGGCGAGTTTCCTGATCATGTCTTTTCTCCTCCTGATTGCGGCGCGGATGCGCCCTTTGGTCGAGTGCCCATCGGGTCAGACACCCAGATAGTCGTGAAGTTTCTCAGCGTTCTCTTCGAGCTGGTCGTTGGGGATCATGTCCACGACGCGGCCCTGATCCACGACGTAATGCCGGTCGGCGACCGATGCGGCAAAGCGGAAATTCTGTTCCACCAGCACGATGGTGAACCCCTCGTCCTTGAGCGCGGCGATGGTGTGGCCGATCTGCTGGACGATCACCGGGGCCAGCCCCTCGGTCGGCTCGTCCAGAAGCAGCGTCTTGGCACCGGTGCGCAGGATCCGGGCGATCGCCAGCATCTGCTGCTCGCCGCCCGACAGCTTGGACCCCTGGCTGCTGGTGCGCCGTTCGTAAAGGTTCGGGAACAGGTCGTAGATGCGCTCGATGCTCAGACCGCCCTCGGCGATTCGCGGCGGCAGCATCAGGTTTTCCTCGACGCTCAGCGACGAGAAGATCCCCCGCTCCTCGGGGCAGAACGCGACGCCCAGCCGGGCGATCTGACGCGGCTGCATCCCGATGATCTCGGTGCCGGCAAAGGTGACCGACCCGGTCCGCTTGCGCAGGATGCCCATGATCGCCAGCAGGGTCGAGGTCTTGCCCGCGCCGTTACGCCCCAGCAGCGTGACGACCTCGCCCTTTCGCACCTCGAAATCGATCCCGTGCAGAACGTGGCTCTCGCCATACCAGCCCTGAAGATTGCTGACCTTCAACAGCACATTGGCCGCGTCACTCATGGCTCGCTCCGATATATGCCTCGACCACTTCGGGGGCCTCGGAAATCTCCTTGTAGGTGCCCTCGGCCAGAATCTCGCCGCGCGCCAGCACCGTGATCCGGTCCGACAGGTTTGCCACGACCGAAAGGTTGTGTTCGACCATCAGCACCGTGCGATTCTTCGCGATCCGGCGAATGAGCTGCGAGATGAGCTCGACATCCTCGCGCCCCATGCCCGCCATCGGCTCGTCCAGAAGCAGCATGTCGGGGCTCAGCGCCAGTGTCGTCGCAAGCTCCAGCGCGCGCTTGCGACCATAGGGGAGCGCCGCGGCACGTTCGTTGGTGAAGGCGGTCAGCCCGACCTCGTCGAGATGCCCCCGCGCCTGATCATCGAATCTCGACAGGCTCTTGTCCGAGCGCCAGAAATCGTAGCTTTCGCCGCGCATGCGCTGCAACGCCACCCGCACGTTCTGCAGGACCGACAGATCGGGGAAGATCGCCGAGATCTGGAACGACCGCACCATGCCGAGCCGGGCGATATCGGTCGGCTTCATCCGGGTGATGTCGCGGCCTTCATAGGTGATCGTGCCGCGGGTCGGCTGCAGGAACTTGGTCAGAAGGTTGAAACACGTGGTCTTGCCGGCCCCGTTCGGACCGATCAGCGCGTGAATCGATCCCTTCTCGATCGAAAGATCGACGTCGTTCACGGCAACGAAGCCCTTGAACTCCTTCGTCAGCCCCTTCGCTTGCAGCGCGATTGCCATCCCTACTCCGCATTCCTGTGGCCCCTGCCATGTGCGCGTCTTGCACGTCCGGGGCTGTTGGATCGTAACGCTAACGTTTAATTCCAGGATGTAAACCGTGAATGGCAGTTTCGAAAACCGCCCGACACGACGCTTTGTCCTGCCAAGCGTCTCGCATCCGAAATCCTGCCTATCTCTCTGATTTTTCGGCGCTCTTCTGGACCAAAGGCGTGGCTGTCCGAATCCCGCAATCGACATTTCTCCCGTGACCATTGCAGATTCGTCGGGCACGTCGGGGTCGCGTTCCGGCCCGCAGGCGTCGGACTTCGTGGCGCAAGCGCCGGCAATCGCATCACAGCGCGCAAACCGTCAGGCGGGCATCACGCGCGTCCAGATCGGCTTGATGACCTTCACCCCGACCGGGATGAGGGCCGCGCCGAGCGCCAGCCCGAAAATCCCGTCGATGCCAGCCGTCACCGACCACTGCACCGCACCCGCCCACGCGCCCATGCCCCCGCCTGTCGCCACCGCCAGATGATGGATCCAGTCATACAGGGCCGGATATCCCATCTGATCCAGCGCGTGCAGGATGATCGACCCGCCGACCCAAAGCATCGCCGCCGTGCCGACCACCATCAGCAGCTTCATGAACACGGGCATGGCCTGCACGATTCCCCGGCCAAGCGCGCGGGTCAGGCTCAGGTGGCCTTGTTCGGCCATGAAGAGCCCCATGTCATCGGCCTTCACGATCAGCGCCACCGCGCCATAGACCAGCACGGTGATCCCCACCGCCACCACCGCCAGTGTCGCGGCCTCCATCCAGAAATTGCTCTTCGGAATGGCCGCCAGCGAAATGGTCATGATCTCGGCCGACAGGATGAAATCGGTCTTGATCGCGCCCGCGACCTTCCGTTCCTCGATATGGGCCTTGTTGCCCTCGGCGTGGCTGCCATCCGGGCCGCCATGCCCCTTGCCAAAGCCCACGGCGTGGGCGATCTTTTCGGCCCCCTCGTAACACAGATACGCCCCGCCCAGCATCAGAAGCGGCGGGATCAGCCATGGGGCGAATGTCGACAGGGCCATCCCCGCGGGCAACAGGAACACAAGTTTGTTGATCAGCGACCCCCGCGCGATCCGCCAGACGATCGGCAATTCCCGGGCGGGCGAGAAGCCTTGCGTGTATTTCGGCGTCACCGCCGCATCGTCGATCACCGCGCCCGCGGCCTTCGAGCCCGCCTTGGCCGCCTGCCCCGCGATATCATCCACCGACGCAGCCGCCATCTTGGCCAGCCCCGCCACGTCATCCAGCAACGCCATCAATCCGCTCACATGCCACTCCCGGACCAAACCTGTCGTTAGGTCCGACGTTATCGCCAACATGTCAAGCCGGGAGGACATCGCGCCCGCCGCATCGAGATTGGCGGGTTGCGGGCGCGGCCGGGATTGCCTAGATACGAGGGCGAAACGCGATCAAGTGATAGGCCCTCTCGTCCATGGAAAATGTCGTCCTGACCATCCACCTGCTTCTGGCGCTCTCGCTCATCGGGGTTGTGCTGCTGCAACGCTCCGAAGGCGGCGGGCTTGGCATGGGCGGCGGCGGTGGCGGCGGGGCGATGTCGGGCCGCGCGGCCGCCACGGCGCTTGGCAAGATGACATGGATTCTGGCTGCGGCCTTCATCGTCACCTCGCTGACGCTGACCATCATCGCGGCGCAGCAATCGGCGGGCAGTTCGGTGCTCGACCGGATGGGCGACCGGCCCGCGCCGGTGGAAGACTCCGCACCGGGCCTGCCGGGCAGCGACTCGCTCCTGCCGCCTTCGGCGGACGATTCCGCGCCGCTGACACCCACGGCGGACTGACCACAAAAGATTGACAGGCTTGCGCGCACCGCAACATGATCTTGCGGTGCGCTTGCGCGTGTCGCCCGGATGCTGTACGCCTCAACTCCCGTGACAGGGTGGGTTTCGCAGCCCATCCCGGGGTTGTAAGCCCCGCAGCATGACGCAGAATCACTGCGCGGACACACCGCGCGAAAACACTGCGCAATACCACGGGGGGCCGCGCGCATGGCACGTTACATCTTCATCACCGGCGGTGTCGTCTCCTCTCTGGGCAAGGGGCTGGCCTCGGCCGCCCTCGGCGCGCTGTTGCAGGCGCGCGGCTTTTCGGTGCGGCTGCGCAAGCTCGACCCCTATCTCAACGTCGATCCCGGCACCATGTCGCCGTTCGAGCATGGCGAGGTCTTCGTCACCGATGACGGGGCCGAGACCGATCTCGATCTGGGCCATTACGAGCGCTTCACCGGGGTGCCCGCGCGGATCAGCGACTCGGTCTCGTCGGGCCGGATCTATTCCAACGTGCTGGAGCGCGAGAGGCGCGGCGATTACCTCGGCAAGACCATTCAGGTCGTCCCCCACGTCACCAACGAGATCAAGGACTTCCTGCGTATCGGCGACGACGAGGTCGATTTCATGCTCTGCGAGATCGGCGGCACCGTGGGCGATATCGAGGGCCTGCCCTTCTTCGAGGCGATCCGTCAGTTCAGCCATGACCGCCCGCGCGGGCAATGCCTGTTCATGCATCTGACGCTGCTGCCCTATCTCGCGGCGTCGGGCGAATTGAAGACCAAGCCTACGCAGCATTCGGTCAAGGAATTGCAATCCATAGGCATCGCGCCCGACATCCTCGTCTGCCGGTCCGAGCATCCGATCCCCGAAAAGGAGCGCGAGAAGATCGCGCTGTTCTGCAATGTGCGCAAGGAACATGTCGTCGCCGCCTACGATCTGAAATCGATCTACGAGGCACCGCTGGCCTATCACCGCGAGGGGCTGGATCAGGCGGTGCTCGACGCGTTCCAGATCAGCCCGGCGCCGCGCCCCGATCTGACCGTCTGGAAGGATGTGGTCGACCGCATCCACACCACCGACGGCGTGGTCAATATCGCCATCGTCGGCAAATACGTCCAGCTCGAGGATGCCTACAAGTCGATCCGCGAGGCGCTGACGCATGGCGGCATGGCCAACCGCGTCAAGGTCAACGTGCAATGGGTCGATGCCGAGGTGTTCGAGCGCGAGGATCCGGCCGCCCATCTCGAAGGCTTCCACGCCATTCTGGTGCCCGGCGGTTTCGGCGAGCGGGGCACCGAGGGCAAGATCAAGGCGGCCGAGTTCGCCCGCACCCGCAAGATCCCCTATCTCGGGATCTGTCTGGGCATGCAGATGGCGGTGATCGAGGCGGCGCGCAACGTCGCAGGCGTCAGCACCGCCGGATCCGAGGAGTTCGACCACGAGGCCGGCGGCAAACGGTTCGAGCCGGTGGTCTACCACCTCAAGGAATGGGTGCAGGGCAACGAGAAGGTGCAGCGCAAACTCGATGACGACAAGGGCGGCACCATGCGCCTCGGGGCCTATGACGCGGTGCTCAAGGAGGGTTCCCGCGTGGCGCGGATCTATGGCACCACGTCGATAGACGAGCGCCACCGCCACCGCTACGAGGTCGACACCCGCTACCGCGAAAAGCTCGAGGAGTGCGGATTGACCTTTTCGGGCATGTCCCCCGATGGCCGCCTGCCCGAGATCGTCGAATGGTCCGATCACCCGTGGTTCATCGGCGTGCAGTTTCACCCCGAGCTGAAATCGAAACCCTTCGCGCCGCATCCGCTGTTCTCCGATTTCGTGCGCGCGGCGATCGAGACGTCGCGGCTCGTCTGACGCGGCGCGCACCAGTGCCGCCAGATTCCGCTTTGCCGTCCAGCGCATACCGGATTAAGGTCGGACCATGTTTTCACGCCTTCTGCGGGCCCTTGCCGCGCCCAAGCCGACGCCCCTGCCCGAGCCCGACGAGAAACTCGCGCTCGGCGCGCTGATGGTGCGGATCGCCAAATCCGACCGCCATTACGATGTCGCGGAAATCCGGCGCATCGACCGGTTGCTCGCGCGGCTCCACGATCTGGGGCCGGTGGAGGCCGCGAAGATGCGCGCCACCTGCGAAAAGCTCGAACATGCGGCCCCCGACAGCGACCGTTTCGGCCATCTCATCCGCGAGGCGGTCCCGCATGACACCCGGCAGGCGGCGCTTGCCGCGCTGTGGGAGGTGGTGCTGTCGGATGGCGAAACCCCGCCGCAGGAGCTGCGCGTGCTCGACGCGGCCCGCGTGGAAATGGGCCTGACCGAGCAGGAAAGCGACGCGGCCCGCGCACAGGCGGAAGACCGGACCAAAGACCGGTGATTTCCGGTTTGCGACGGCGCGCGCATCGCCCTATATCGGGGATCATGTTTGCAGATCTTCTCAACCGGCTGGTTCAACCCGAACCCGACCCGCTCGATGACGGCGACGCGCGGCTCGCCCTCACGGCGCTTATGGTGCGGGTCGCCCGCAGCGATAACATCTACGACGACACCGAGGTCTGGCACATCACCCGGATCATCATGACACGCTACGGCCTCTCTCAGGCCGAGGCCGAGGCGCTGCGCGGCGAGGCCGAAGTGCTGGAATCCGAGGCGCCGGACACCGTGCGCTTCACCCGCGCGATCAAGGATGCAGTGCCATATGACGAGCGTCTCGCGGTGATCGAGGCGCTCTGGCAGGTGGCGATGGCCGATGGCGCGCGCGATGCCAGCGAGGATGCGCTCTTGCGGCTGGTGGCGAATTTTCTGGGCGTCTCGGACCGCGACAGCGCGATTGCCCGGCAAAAGGTCACCGCCGCCGGAAACGGCTGACGACGCGCGACATACGCGCATTGCCCGTTGCAATGCATGGTTTTTTATCCCTAATGTTATGGAAATGACAAACGCCGAGACATCTGGGGAATGTGCGTGACCGAAAATCCGGTGCTGGAAATCCGCAATCTGCACAAGGCCTATGGCGCGCTCGAGGTCATCAAGGGCGTCGACATCTCCGCACGCAAGGGCGATGTCGTGTCGCTGATCGGCTCTTCGGGCTCGGGCAAATCCACCATCCTGCGCTGCGCCAATCTGCTGGAGGACAGCCAGCAGGGCGACATCCTGTTCAAGGGTGAGCCCGTCACGTGGAAGGGTACGGGCGCGCATCGCCGGCCCGCCGACGCGCGTCAGGTGCTGCGCATCCGCACCAATCTTTCGATGGTGTTCCAGCAATTCAATCTCTGGGCGCATATGACCATCCTGCAAAACGTGATGGAGGCGCCGGTCACCGTGCTGGGCCGTGACCGCGCGGAGGCCGAACACGCCGCGCGCGGTTATCTCGACAAGGTCGGGATCGGCGAGAAATGCGAGATGTTCCCCGCGCAGCTTTCAGGCGGCCAGCAACAGCGCGCCGCCATCGCCCGCGCGCTGTGCATGGAACCCGAGGCGCTGCTCTTTGACGAGCCGACCTCGGCGCTTGATCCGGAACTGGAACAGGAGGTGATCCGCGTCATCAAGGACCTTGCGGGCGAGGGCCGCACCATGATGCTGGTCACCCACGACATGAGCATGGCCCGCGATGTCAGCGATCACGTCGTGTTCCTGCATCAGGGCCTGATCGAGGAGGAGGGCGCGCCCGCGGCACTGTTCAACGCCCCGAAATCCAAACGGCTGCAGGGCTTTCTCAGCTCCACCATGGCCGCCTGACACCACCAACCAAGAGGGAGAAACCAGATGAAGAAACTGATGATATCCGCCACCGCCTTCGCGATGATGGCCGGCATTGGCATGGCGCAGGACGTCGTGCGCCTCGGCACCGAAGGTGCCTATCCGCCGTGGAACTTCATCAACGACGCGGGCGAGGTCGACGGGTTCGAGCGTGACCTGGGCGACGAGCTGTGCCTGCGCGCCGAGCTCAACTGCACATGGGTCACCACCGACTGGGACAGCATCATCCCCAACCTCGTCTCGGGCAACTTCGATGCGATCATCGCCGGCATGTCGATCACCGACGAGCGCGACGAGGTGATCGATTTCACCCAGAACTACACGCCCCCCGATCCGTCGGCCTATCTGGGCCTGTCGGATGACGTGGATGTGGAAAACGGCGTGATCGCGGCGCAATCCGGCACGATCCAGGCCGGGTACGTGGCCGAAACCGGTGCCACGCTGGTCGAGTTCGCCACGCCCGAGGAAACCATCGCCGCCGTGCGCAACGGCGAGGCCGACGCGGTTCTGGCCGACAAGTCCTACCTCGCGCCCATAGCCGGGGATGACGCCGATCTGCGCTTTGTCGCCGGGGACGTGGCGCTCGGCGGCGGCGTGGCCATGGGCATCCGCGAATCCGACACCGAGCTGCGCGAGACCTTCGACGCGGCGATCCAGTCGATGAAGGATGACGGCTCGCTCAACGAGTTGATCGAGAAGTGGGACGTCTCCTCGACCTTCTGATCCAGCCCCGCCCCCGCGCCGCCTGCGCGGGGGCCTTTCACAGCCCGGGAGGCCGGCCATTTTTTCCTTTTGCTCCGATCCCGCGAGCCTCGAAGGCCTGAAATGGCTGTCGTGCTACCTGACCACGGGCAAGCATGCCAATCTCTATTACGCCACCGGCACCGTCCTGCTGTTGCTGGCGATCACCGCGCCCGCCGCCCTTCTCTTCGGCTTTGGCGGGGCGATGGCGGCCCGCTCGCGCATCTGGCCGCTCAGCTGGTTCGGCAACGGCTATATCGCCATCGTGCGCGGCGTGCCGGATATCGCGTTCTTTCTGTTCTTCGTGATCGCCCTCGATCAGCTGTTCGAGGCGATCCGCCACAAGGTCAAATGCCCCGACTGGGATCAGGCGATCTGGCAGGGCAACGATTTCGTCGTCTGTGCGGCCGCCAAGCTTCCACTGGGCAATTCCCCGCAATGGGTGCACGAGACCTACGGCTTCTTCATCGCGGTGCTGACCTTCGCCATCGTGTTCGGGGCGTTTGCCGGTAACGTGCTTTACGGTGCCATGCGCGCCGTCCCCCAGGCCCAGATCGAGACCGCCGAGGCGTACGGCATGAATGCCCGTCAGACCTTCCGGCGCATTCTCGTGCCGCAGATGTGGGTCTATGCCCTGCCCGGTCTCAGCAACCTGTGGATGGTGCTGACCAAGGCGACACCGCTGCTGTTCCTGCTGGGGGTCGAGGATATCGTCTACTGGGCGCGCGAACTGGGCGGCACCGCCAATCCGCGCTTTACCGACTACCCGCATGGCGACTGGCGGATGTGGTATTTCCTCGCGCTGCTGGTGTTTTACCTCGGCCTCACCAAGATCTCCGAGGTGTTTCTGGAACGGCTGATGCAGCGGCTGACCCACGGGCAGGC
>Ga0307976_1001052_pt1 | contig 13762 bp, 8 predicted proteins | sample OrgLakmetagen919_FD_201836 | JGI IMG/M metagenome (GOLD analysis project Ga0307976, IMG submission 201836) | Saline water microbial communities from Organic Lake, Antarctica - #919 | ecosystem: Environmental > Aquatic > Non-marine Saline and Alkaline > Saline | place: Antarctica: Organic Lake... | reverse complement strand
GCGGCGACGCTCCAGGGCGGAGCGATAGCGCACCGCGAAGATGGCCACCAGGGCCAGCGCGATGGCGAGCGCGCCCAGCGCAGCCAGCAGGCGTTGGCGCGCGCGGGTTTCAGACAGCACCAGGTTTTGCTGCAGACGCTCGGTGCGCAATTGCTCGATCTCGAGCTCCTGGGCGGCGAAATCGAACTGGGCGCCGAGCAGGGCCGTGTTCGCCGACGCGGCGATATTGCGCCCTTCATCGTCAAGGCGCTTGAACGCACGCAGATGATCCGCCGCGGCGCGATAATCGCCGCGGGCCGTATAGATATTCGCCGCCGCCTCGTGGAAATCGAGGAAGTGATAGGGCGTCCCCGCCAGCTCCACCCCGTCGAAGGTGCGCTCGATCTCGACCGCAGCCGAATCCAGGTCGCCCTGGCCATAGGAGGCCATGGCCCGCACGCCCCAGAGGAAGCGCATCCACTCCGATGACCCGGCCTCTTCAGCGATGGCCAGCGCCCCGTCCACGATCAGCTTGGCGTCTGCATGGCGGTCGAACTGGGTGTAGAGAGCGGCCAGATTATTGAGTATCCGGACTTGCAGGACCGGGCTGCCCATGGTCTCGGCGATATCGCGCGCACGCCTGAACTGCTCCAGAGAGTCCGAGAACCGGCCCATCTCGCGGTAGGCGTTGGCCAGGTTGTTCGCCAGCGCCAGATCGATGGACGGGTCGCCCGAATACAGCGCCTCGGCGTCGAGATAGTAACCCACCGCACGCTCATATTCATGCGCATTTCGGTAGATCGACGCGATGGAGTGCAGCGTGATCGCCTGACTGCGCGTCTCGCCGATATCGGCGTAAACCTCATGGGCGCGCTGCAGATAGGTAAGCGAATCGCCGTAATCACCCAGCCTGGATGTGGCGCGGCCGGCGGCGTGGAGCAGGTCGGCGTAGAGCTTGTCGGCCCGAGCGCCGGGACCCAGCGCCTCAAGCGCACGCAGGGCGCGCGCGAGCGACTCCTCCGACCGACCCAGTCTAGCCAGGGCTTCAGACTGCAGCCACCAGGCGCGCGCGAGATCGGCCTGACGCTGCGAAACACGGTCGCCCGCCTCGAGAAAACCTTCCGCGGCCTGGGCCAGCGCCAACGCGCCGGACGGATCGGCCATCATGATCTCGTTGGATCGCTCAACGGCCACCTGGTAGGAATCAAGGACCTCGGCGTCCCCGGCGCCAGGCGCCTGTACGGCCGCAGCGGGACCGGCCAGGACAAGGCAAACCGCCGTGATCAGCCCGGTTATCAGCGCTTTGACGTGCAAACCATTCACCCCGGTTACAGGCGCACTTCACGCGCCTTTGGAGTTCAGTCTTCCACAAGGTCGTAAAAATTCAGGTAACTGGACCCGATTGCATAAGATACCGGTCAGGAAGTGAGTCGGTCCCGGCCGCTTTTGAGCGAACTCGCGGCCGGTCCCGGAGCGCCCGGAGGCGTCTGCACAGGGCCTCTTTAAAGCCGCCGCGAACGAAAAACGGCCGGCGCCCATCACAGCGCCGACCGTCAATCTAAGGGATCGGTCGAGGCCTAGAAGCGGACGTTGAACCGCACGCCGCCGGCCGCGCCCGCCTCGGTCTCGGCGCGAACGAACAAGCCGTAGGCGCCACGCTCGCCAAAGGCAGGGCCTTCATAGAGCAGCTCGCCGATCATCCGGCGCTCGCCGCCCAGGGCCCAGCGCTCTTCATTGAGTCCCAGAGCGCCGGTGGTGCGGTCGGTGACATTCATCACGGCATAGCTCAGCGCACCGCTTTCCATGTGCAGGGGCTGGATCAGGCTGGCGCGAAGGCCGCCCTGCGTCCCGAACACGCCGGCGCGCGTGACGCTCACCTGCCAAGCGGTGGACATCGCCGCTTCGCTCAGAGACACCGCCGAAGCGTCGAACCCGGTGGCCGCGGTGCGGCCCAGGGTCGCCGAAGCGTCCAGCGTGGTCGCAGCGCCCAGAAGGATCTGGGCGTTGATGGTGGCGGCGTCGGTGGCGGCCCCGCCGCCGAAGCCGATCAGGCCCGCGCCCTGGGCGCCCAGAAGCGCGTCGCGCTCCATCAGGCGGGTATAGCCGGCGCCGATCGTAACGGTGTCGGTGAGCGAATGGGCCAGAACGGCGTTGATCGCCGTGGCGGCGTAGGCGTCGATGCCGGCGATCAGGCCGTGCTCTTCGCCGGTGAACGGGTCAGTGTATTGGCGCTCGTCATGGGCGGTGGTCACACCGGCGGTGAAGCGGGTGTTCTCGCCCATCGGCGCCGAAGCGGCCAGATAGGCCCCGCCAGAAGCAAAGCCCAGCACCGGGTTCACTCCGCCCGAAAGCGGGCGGTGGTCGGCGAACAGGTTGAAGCCCGACTGGCCGGACAGCGCGAACGCGCCTTCCCCCGCGCCGAATTCAAACCTGCGTCCGGTGACGGCGTTCTCGACACGCACCCCGGCCTGGAAGTCCAGAGCGTCGGCCGATTGCGTTTCGAGCGGATCCGCCTCGGACGCGAACGCTGTGACGGTCATGTCGCCGGACCGCGCAAGCGGCCGGGTGGATTCGGCCTGGCTGGAGAACGAGGTCAGCCCGGCGCGGCTCTGTTCGGCGATCCACGCCTCGGCGGCGCCGACCTCGCCCATGTCGCTCTGCTCGAGCTCGGAGATCAGGGTGGACAGCGAGATTTCGAAATCGCGATAGGTGTCGTTTACGCCCTCGAACACGGCAAGGCCGCGATCGGTGGCGAGACCGCGCCACAGGGCGCCAGCCAGAACACGCATATTGGCGGTGGAGTGGGCCCGGCCACGCGCGTCGAAGAACACCAGATCCGCAGTGTTCAGCGGCTCCATGGCCGCGTCGATGTCCAGAATGCCGCGGCCATAGACCGCGTCGGGGCCCGGCGCACCAGCGTCGCGGGCCGATCCCAGCAGAACGTCCGCGAGGTCAGCGCCGTCAAGCCAGTTCCAGTAGCCCTTCACCAGCGCCGCCGCACCGCTCACCAGCGGCGTGGCGAAGGACGTGCCGGTGACGCGCACCGTACCGCCCAGGCCGTCATCCACCAGTAGCAACTCACCAGGTGCGGTGAGGAAGCGGTCCATTACGCGGTGACCCTCGGCGCACGCGCCATCCACTGTGAAGCAAGCCTCGCCGGGACGGTTGGAGAACGCGGACATATAGCCCAGCGGATTGACCGAGCCGACGATGATCAAATTGTCCACTGAAAGGGCGCCGGTCCAGTCGATATCATCCATCTGGAACGTAGAGTCGTTGCCCGCGGCGAAAACGAACAGCGCATCCGAACCATGGCGAAGGACTTTCCGATCGGTGAAGACCTCATGCCAGCCGGCATCGAAGGTCGAGCCGGGCACGCCGAGCGACAGGTTCACGATATCCGACGTCCGCGACAGACGGCGAACCCCGGTCGTGACATCGGTCCAGCCGGCGGTGAGCGTCTCATCAAAAGGGTTAAAGCTTCTCAGCCGGACGTCGGGCGCGACGCCCATGGCGCCGGTGAAGTCGTGCGGCGCCGCGATGAGGCTGGCCACGGCCTCGCCATGGAACAGCGTCAGGTCGGCGGTGGCGTCGCGCCATTCCGGGCCGGAGGCCAGGGTGGTGCGCCGCGTCAGATCGAGCAGGCCGACCGTCACACCGCGACCGCCTCCGGCGGACTGGGACAGGGCAGGCGACCAGCGTGCGGTAGCCATCCAGTGGTCCACATGGTCGGTCCCGGCGAAGCTCATCAGGCCGTCATAGAAGTCCAGGAAGAACACTTCGCGAGTGCGCGCATCGGCGTCCAGGAGGCTCTCGGGATCGGTAAGATCAAAACCGTACCGGTCAAGAAGATCGCCCAGGAAGGCCGACTGGAAGTCGCCGCCGGTCTGCTCGGCGATCGCAGCGCCGAAGATGCTTTCCGCCTGGCCGAACAGGGTCTCCAGGGCGCCCGCCACATCGCCGGCGCGGCCGGCGTCTTCAGCTTCCGCGACCAGACCCCAGAACGGAGAGATCTGCCCCCAGAACGGGCCGATCTCGGCCCAGAACGGAGAGATATCGCCATAGAACGGCGAGATATCACCGTAGAATGGGCTGATGTCGCCCCAGAACGGAGAGATGTCGCCGTAGAAGGGCGAGATATCGCCCCAGAACGGGCTGATATCACCCCAGAAGGGGGAGATGTCGCCATAGAAAGGGTTCAGGACACCCTGGAACGGGCTGATCCGGCCCCACCAAGGCGTCAGCTCGCCCCAGAACGGATCGATATATCCAGCGAATGGGCTGATATCACCGTAGAATGGAGAGATATCGCCATAAAACGGCGAGATATCCCCGTAGAATGGCGAGATGTCGCCCCAGAACGGGCTGATATCACCATAAAAGGGGGAGATGTCGCCATAGAATGGGCTGATATCACCCCAGAACGGAGAAATGTCGCCGTAGAAGGGGCTGATGTCGCCCCAGAAGGGAGAAATGTCGCCGTAGAAGGGTGAGATATCACCATAGAACGGGCTGATGTCGCCGTAAAAGGGACTGATGTCACCATAGAAGGGCGAGATGTCACCGTAGAACGGGCTGATGTCACCGTAGAAAGGTGAGATGTCGCCGTAAAAGGGACTGATATCGCCATAGAAGGGCGAGATGTCACCGTAGAACGGGCTGATGTCGCCGTAGAAAGGCGAAATGTCACCATAGCGCGGAGTCAGTCGATCGCTCGACGGCGATTGGGAGGCCAGCGTGATCCCGTCCGTTTGAGCCGCAGCCTCAGCCGCCAGACCCAGAGACAAAACCGCAGCAATCGCCGAACCGGACCGAAGTATCTTGCGCATTGTGGCAACCCCGAAATAACCCTTGTGAGGGGTATCTAGCACGCCTGTTGCGGCAAAGTAAGGAATAATTAAGGATAAAATCGTTAACGGGGTCCAGCGGCGGGCCGTTTCACGCCGCCGGCCGACCTGAGATGCGCCGTATCCGGATGAGCCTCGCCGGGCCGGGTCGACCTTTAGACTCCGCTTCAAAGCCAGCAGAAACAGGCGCGGCGCCGTCATGGCCGACCCCGATCAGATGATCTTAAAAGCGTTCATGAGGTTGACCGCCGACCACTCGGTCACGCCCAGGGCCCAGCGAAGGCTCAGACCGGGCGAGACGGTGAAGCCTCGAAGGTTTTGCGGAGGCGGGTTGCGGAGCGGCGAGCCTCGAAACCCGCAACAACACCCCTGTTCCTGCTCGTGACCCGGCCTGATCTGGGGCGTGTTTCGACCGGGTGCAAGGTTGGAAATGGTGCAGGCTGTTGAACCGGTCTCGAACCGGACCGGTTCGCAAGGGCGACCGCCGGCTCCGCTCACCGGGCCTGTTCTGAGGGGAGGACCGACTGAGCGGACACGAAGGAAGATTGAAAAAATGGTGCCGCTTAGGTGACTCGAACACCTGACCTACGCATTACGAATGCGTTGCTCTACCAGCTGAGCTAAAGCGGCGCTGCGGATCGGGGCTGACCCCTGCCGACAGGGCGCGGAACGTAACCGCGGCGCGAGATGATCGCAAGACGGATTTTCAAGCGGCAGGGCTGCGGGCGCAGCTGTCCTCAGGCCGCGCTGGCGCTCCTGCGCCGGGCGATCACAAGTCCCGCCACACCATACCACCCAAAACTGATCACGCTGGAGACACGCTGGGTCAGGCCGCGCAACTCGGCAGGATCAAGTCCAACCAGCAAGATCCACATATAGCCAAGCCCGATCAGCGCCGTGGCCAGGCTCGCCAGCTTGAACCCCGGCGCTCCGGACCAGTCCGGAAACTCGGCCACGAAAAACGCCGGTGTCAGCACAGAGAATATCGCCAGACCCATGAGACCGTGCCACGGAGAGCCCATGGTGATCAGGCCGTTGCTGATCATGGCGGCGCCGAACAAAAGCGCGGTCAGAGCGGTGAACGAGAACCGGCCCGCCGCGATGGTGCACAGAACACCGAACGCACAAATTCCGACGCCGGCCAGGGTCGCGCCGATCTGCACCACCAGTGTGGTATAGTCACCACGCAGTTGAAGCTCGCTCATATGCTGGCTGACGACGCTGTAATCGGGCGCGCCGAACCCGATCAATATCGCGGCACCCATGCCGATAATCGGCAACAGGCCTGCAAAAGCTGTGAGTCTGCGGATCATGGTGAATGCCCCTTTCGCCAACCCGCAGGACTGCCCCACGGCCTAGGCGATTATGCAAATGAACACTTATCGATCCGGCGCTCGACGCCGGTCCTGAAGCCGTCAGGCACCCTGCTTGAAGCGCTCGATTACCTCGCCCACAGGCTCGGCAAGGCTTGTGAAGAAGCTGCTGAGATGGTCGGCGGGGCGCGCCGCAGCGGCGTCGTTGCGAATCACCAGATGAGCATGCTCGCGCCCGGGCGCGGTCCATTCATGGTGCATGGGCCGGACGGTGCGCAGATACTGGCTCACCACTGAATGGGCGGTGCGGCCGCGCTCGTTCACATCGCGCAGAAGCCGGCGGGCGAGCCGGATATCATCGGGCGCTTCCACGAAGACCCGCAGGTCAAACAGGGTGCGGACCGCCTCGGTGCAGAACAAATGGATTCCCTCCACCACGATGATGTCGGCCGCCTCGATACGGCGGGTGTCCGAGCGGCGACGGTGAATCGTGAAATCATAGATCGGTGCGTCCACCGCGGAGCCGGCCTTAAGCGCCGCCAGCTGCTCGGCCAGAAGCGCGTGATCGCGGGAGGCGGGGTGGTCGAAATTGAAATGGGCCGGATCAAAATCCGGCCGGGCGCCGTGATCGCCGTAATAATCATCCTCGGCCAGCACCAGCGCCGAGAGGGGGGCGACCCTGCGCGCGCTCGCCCGGGCGATCTCGGTCTTGCCGGAAGCCGAGCCGCCCGTAACCCCGATGATCAGGCGCCGGTGCGCGCGTGCGTCGTCCATGGCGGGGCCTTCAGCTACGGTTTTTGATCGTCCACGCCCGGATCATCCGGCGCGCGCCCCGGTTCATAGAAGCTTGAATCGCGCTTGTCGCCCCCGCCTCCGGCGGCGGATGCAGCATCTGGTGCAGTGGCGGCGGGACTGGCCTGCGACGGCGCGCCGCCCACCGCGGGCCGGGCCCGCGGCGGCTCCAGCAGGGCGCTTTCCGGCGCCGCGGCGGCGGGAATCTCGAAGCGCTCATGGCGCGGATGGATCAGGCGCTGATCCCGGCCCCAGGCGTGGACCATGCGCGTCCAGTCGGCGTCGGTGAAGCTGAAGGCGGCGCCGGCTTCGTCGATGTCCGACCAGTCCGCCTCGCCAGGCGCATGGGCCGCGCGCGCCATCCAGCGCCGCGCGCCCGCCTCGTCGCCTTCCAGCTGGTCAAGGCGCGCCGCCAGCACGCACACCCGCGCCGACACCGGCGGCTGGGCCAGCAGCGGCGCCAGATCGGCGCGCGCGCCTTCAGGATTGGCCTGGTCGATGGCGGTCTCCACCCGCAGGAGCCGGCTTTCACGGTGATCGGGGTTCATGGCCGCCAGCGCCCGCAGACGCTCGGCGCGCTTGGCCCTGGTGTCGGATTTTCGCAAATCGCCATAGGCCCGCGCCAGCGCCGGGTGAGGATGAAGCTTCCACGCCTCCTCCAGAATGTCGGCGGCCTTGCGGTGGCGCCGCGCGGTGGCGAGCAGGCGCCCGGCGAGCTCGGCGGCCGGAGCGAAGCCCGGCGACGCGTCGGCGGCGCGCTCGGCGAGCCGGGCGGCGGTTTCGGGATCGTCACCTTCCATCCGGCGGGCCTCGGCGGTCAGCAGAACCGCGCGCAACCGGCGCGCCTCGGCGGTCTCGACATGACCGCGCCGCTCGCCTTCGCCCAGCGTGGTCTCTGCGGCGGCCCAGCGGGCATCGGCGATCTGGTTCTGGAACAACGAGTCGTACGCCCAGCGCGCTCCGCCCGCCCGCTCAAAGGCGTCGGACGCATAAGTGATGGCACGTTCCGGCTCGCCGCGCGCCTCGGCGATACTGGTTAGCCCGCGCTGGGCGACCAGACGGGTCTTCTGATCCTCCAGCATGGACTCATAATGGATCTGCGCGCTTTCCAGATCGCCGGCGGCTTCCGCGGCGCGAGCGGCCAGAAGGCGCGACAAAGCCGGACGGTCCAGCAGCGCCTCGGCGCGCGACGCCTGGCGCACGGCGAGGGATCCCTGCCCGGCGGCCGAAGCGATCAGCGCGCGCTCCAGCGCGTCAAAGCCCTGCTCGCGCCGGCGGCCCTTGCGGAATTTACGAAACGCGTCGGGCGCGCCCCACACCTTGGCCACCAGCCACCAGCCAAATACCAGAAGGAAGGTGGCCAGGATCAGCGCGCCGGCGGCCAGCGCAAACGGCGCCTCGGCGTTCACGCCCAGAAATTCAATCGTCACCAGGCCCGGATTGAGCGTGAGGAAGACCGCGATCACCGCAGTGACGACGCAGAGAACGACAGTCAGGACGAGGCGGATCATTCGCGGTCTCCTGCAGCCGCCAGCGCGGCGGATTGCTCACTCAGGGCCTCGCGGACCCGCAGCCTTGCAGAAAGGCCGGCGCGCCAGCCGTCGACGGCGGCGAGACCCGGCGCGTCCAGCGCCGCGACGATGCGAGCGGCTTCGGCGAGGTCATCCTCGGCCAGGGCCCGTTCGATGGCGGCGGCCGGACCTTCATTCTCCTCCCGCGCAACGCGCAGAACACCAAAATAAGTGCGCATCTCGCCGGTCGCTTCACGCAGCGTCTGGGCCGGGAAAGTGTCCTGCAGCCGGTCCGGCGTCGGGGCGCCGACCCGCGCCACCGAGCGCAAATCGCCAAGGCCCGGCGCGCCCGGCCAAGCGCGAGCGAGCGCTTCGAGCTCCACCGCGAAGGCTTGCGACCCGGAAGCCGCTTCGGTCAAAGCCGCAAACGCCAGGCTCAGAAGGCGAGGGCGCGCCCGTCGATTGCTCGCGGGTGTCTTGCGGGGCCGGAGCGCTTTCCAACGACGCGACGCGGTCTGTAAGCTCTGAAATATCGCCGGAGAGCGCACGCAGGCGGGTCTGAAGCGCATTGACAGCCTGCTGCGACGCCGCGTCCGAGGGCGCAGAGGCGGGCAGATCGGAAACCTGCTCGGCGAGGGCGTCAATCCGTCCCGACAGCGCCGCCAGGCGTTGATCGGCAGGCGCGCCGGTCTCGCTCTGGCCTGTGCTGAGGCTGCCCAGCGCGGCGTTGGCCTGTTGCGCGGCGGAGCGCGCGGCGTCGGCCTCGCTGCGGGCGGTCTCGATATCACCCGCCAGCGCGTCCAGCCGCTCCTGCACGTCGTTGAACGCGTCGTCGATACGGGTTTCAAGCTCGGCGAGAGCCGGGCCGGAGGCCGCTTGCGCCTCGCCCTGCCCGCCGTCGCGCGCTGCGGACGCACCGGATGCGATCTGACGCTCCAGACTGTTCAGCGACGCCGCGAGCGTATCGACCCGGCTGGAAAGCCCGTCACGCGCCTGCGTCACGCTTTCAAGGCGCGAGACCCGCTCGGTCAGCCCCGACAGATCCGGCGCGCTCTGCGATTCCAGCGCCACGATCCGCGCTTCCAGCGCAGCGGTCTGAGCCCCGGAACCAGACACGGCGCTTCCTGACATGGGGGGCAGATAGCGCGACAGGGCGTAGCCCGAGGCGCCGCCAATGGCGGCGGCCAGCACCACATAGAAAAACAGCTTCAGCCCGCCGCCGGATTTTTTCGGCTTGTCCTGGGAGGTCTCGGAGGACGCATCAGGCGCGGGCTCGAACTCAGCGTCCACCGGCTCGGCGTCCACCTGTTCTGCGTCACGGGGCCGGCCAGCTTGCCCCGTGTCGCCTTCAGGCTCGTCTTTGAGTTTGTCGCTATCGCTCATGGCGTTCCTCTTTGGCCGCCCAGTCTAGGCTGCGTCGCGGACGCTGGAAACCGGGCGCGCGGCGGGCTGCAGTCTACGTCAGACGCCGGACAGGCCCGATCCGGCCGTCTTCAGGATTTGGCCCGCATCTGGTCCAGCACCCTGAACAGCGCCTCTTCATCAGGCGTTTCAGCGCTCACCACCCGGCCCACCGGCGTATCCGCCAGCGGGGCGGCCGCCTTGGCCGACATGGCCGCCACCTGGCACCGCGCCAGCGCCTTTCTGCAGCCGGCCTCTTCGACCCGGGCTGCAAAACGCGCCGCGCCCAGCGGGGAATGCACGAGGATCACCGCGCCGGCCTCGAGCGCGTCGACCACCTCCGGCTCAAGCGCCCCGGTCTCCACCGCGTCGTAGAGAATCTGCATGCGGGACTTCACCCCGATTCCCGCCAGCGCCTCGGTGAGCGAGAAGGCCTGGGCGGCGCCGCTGATATGCAGCACCGGACCGTCGGGCGGGGCCGAAGCGATCAGGCGCACCAGCGCCGCGCCGTCGCCGTCGGCGCTGGTCACCGACAGGAAACCGGCCGCGCGCGCCGCAGCCGCGGTCACGGCGCCCACCGTCATCACCGGCAGATCGCGCCGCTCGCTATTGTGCACAAAGGCGTCGACGCCGTTGGGGCTGGTGAAGGCGAGCGCGGAGACACGATCAAGATTGAGCGCAGCCTCGCGATAGGCGATGCGCGCCGTCGCGGCGTTTACCGGCGTGACGCCACGCTCGCGAAGGCGCTTCATGGTCCGCGCGGCGCCGGGCTCGGCGCGGGTGACGAGGACGGGTTTCAAGTCGATTCAGCCACGGCGCGCGCCAGCGCCTCGCCGCCGGCCTGTTTCACCGACAGGCCCAGCGCATAGCCGAACCTTGCGGCCTCGGCAGGGTCGGCGCCCTGCATCGTGTCGCGGCTCTCATCGGCCCAGCGCATGGTCCCGTCCGGCGACAGGGCTTCCCCGCGCAGATGCAGGGTCTGTCCCTCCAGCATGGCGTAAGCAGCGATGGGCGTGCGGCAGGATCCGTCGAGGGCTGCGAGAAAGCCTCGCTCGGCCGCCGCGCAGACATGGCTGGCGCTGTGATCAAGCGCCTTAAGGATTTCGCGGGCCTCGTCGTCGTCGGAGCGGATCTCGATCCCGACACACCCCTGAGCGGGCGCGGGCAGCACGGCTTCCGGCGCGAGCGGCTCACGCTCGGCCTCGGCGCGGCCCAGCCTGCGCAGGCCGGCGCGCGCCAGGAAGGTGGCGTCCACCTCGCCCGAGCGCAGCTTTTCAAGCCGTGTGTCCACATTGCCACGCAAGAGAACGATCTTCAGGTCCGGGCGAAGGGCCAACGCCTGGGACTGGCGCCGGATGGAGGCGGTGCCCAGCACTGCGCCTTGCGGCAGGTCCTCAATGCGGCTGACGCCGTCGCGGGTGAGCAGCACGTCGCGCGGATCTTCGCGCTTTAAAATCGCGGCGATCTCCAGGCCTTCGGGAAGTTTGGTGGGCACGTCCTTCATGGAATGGACCGCAAAGCGCGCCTCGCCGGCGAGCAAAGCCGTCTCCAGCTCCTTGGTGAACAGGCCCTTGCCGCCGGCCTCCAGCAGGGCGCGATCGGTGATCCTGTCACCGGTCGTCTTCATGCCCAGAATCGGGAAGGCGGACTCCTTGTCCCGCCCGGTGGCGGCGGCGAGGCGGGCCTGAACGTCCAGGGACTGCGCCATGGCGAGCGGCGAAGTGCGTGTGGCGATCGCCATGGGGGCCATAGGCTGGGACAAGGGGCAACTCCTGAGGCTTTAAGCGCGAGCGGCTTCATCGGACGATTGTCAGCGCGCCGGACGGGCGCTAACGACAGATCATGGCGTTATCCCATGCTCAACAAAACCCGCAACCCGTATCAACGCCGCGCGCGCTCACCGTGCTCGGTCTGGAATCGAGCTGCGACGACACCGCGGCGGCGATTGTGCGGCGCGCGAGCGATGGTTCGGTGACCGTGCTCGCCGAGGCGGTCCTGGGCCAGAACGCCGATCACGCCCCCTATGGCGGGGTGGTGCCGGAGATCGCCGCACGCGCCCACGCCGAGCGCATCGACCAGCTGGCCCGCCAGGTTCTGGGCGAGGCGCAGCTCACGGTTCACGACATGGACGCCGTGGCCGCCACCTCCGGGCCGGGCCTGATCGGCGGGGTGATGGCGGCGCTGATGACCGCCAAGGGCATCGCGCTGGGCGCGCAGCTGCCGCTCATCGCGGTCAATCATCTGGAAGGCCACGCCCTGTCGCCGCGCCTGACCCAGCGCCTCGATTTTCCCTATCTGCTGCTTCTGGTCTCCGGCGGACATACCCAGCTGGTGCTGGTGGAAGGCGTGGGCGCCATGACGCGGCTGGGCTCCACCATCGACGATGCGGCCGGTGAAGCCTTCGACAAGACCGCCAAGGTGATGGGGCTGGGCTTTCCCGGCGGCCCCGCCGTGGAGCGCTACGCCGGCCAAAGCGCGGAGCCGGACCGGTTCGCCCTGCCACGCATGCTCATGAAGGACAAAAGCTGCAATTTCTCCTTCGCAGGCCTGAAAACCGCGGCGCGCCGGGTCTGGGACGGGCTTGATCAGCCCACGGACACAGACCGCGCCGACCTCGCCGCAGCGGTTCAAGGCGCCATCGCCCGCCATCTGGCCGAGCGCGCGGGCCGGGCCATGGATCAGGTGGCAGGCCAGCTGGGTGAGCGTAAAGTGCTGGTCGTGGCCGGCGGAGTCGCGGCCAATTCGGCGGTGCGCGAAGCCTTGCGCGAAGCGGCCGAGGCGCGCGGGTTTGAGCGGGTTGCGCCGCCGATGAAATACTGCACCGATAACGCCGCCATGATCGCGCTGGCCGGCGCCGAGCACCTGGCGCTGGGGCTAGTGGACGCTCTGGATGCGCCGGCGCGGGCGCGCTGGCCTCTGGACGCGGCGGCCGCCAGCGCCGATCCAGCCAGCGGGGCCGGACGCAAGGGCCCGAAAGCGTGAGGGGAAGTTCCATGCAGACCATCGCCGTGATCGGAGCCGGCGCCTGGGGCACCGCCCTGGCGCAGAGCGCCGCCAGCGCCGGGCGTGACGTCGTCCTGTGGGCGCGCGAGCCCGACGTCTGCGAAGCGATCAACACGGCGCGCGAGAACACGGCGTTTCTCAAGGGCGTCAGGCTCAATGAGCGCATCCGCGCCACCTCGACCCTCGCCGACGCCGCAGCCTGCGACGCCGCGCTTCTGGTGACGCCCGCCCAGCACGCCCGCAAGACGCTTGAAGCGCTGGCACCCGACCTGCCGGACGGCTTTCCGGTCGTTCTGTGCGCCAAAGGCTTCGAGCAGGGCAGCCTGGCCCTGATGACCGACGTGCTGCGCCAGAGCGTTCCGGGCGCGCGCCCTGCGGTCCTGTCCGGACCCAGCTTCGCCATCGACGTGGCCAGGGGCCTGCCCACGGCGGTGACGCTGGCATGTGAGGACGAAGCCCTTGGCGAGGCGCTCATGGCCGCCATCGGGTCGCCGGCCTTCCGGCCCTATCTCAGCGATGATCTGATCGGCGCCGAGGCCGGCGGCGCGGTGAAGAACGTGCTCGCCATCGCAGCCGGCATCGTCGAGGGAAAGGGGCTCGGCAAGTCGGCGCACGCCGCCCTGATCGCGCGCGGCTTTGCGGAAATGTGCCGGCTGGGCGAGGCGCTGGGCGGGCGGCGCGAAACGCTGGCGGGCCTGTGCGGGTTGGGCGATCTGGTGCTCACCTGCTCCTCGCCGCAATCGCGCAACATGTCCTGCGGCCTGGCGCTGGGGCGCGGCGAGGCGCTGGCCGACATCATGGCGGCGCGAAACGCCGTCACCGAAGGCGTCGCCACCGCGCCGGCCGTTGTAGCGCTGGCGAAAAAGCACGGCGTGGACATGCCGATCTGCGCCGCAGTGGACGCGGTGCTGTCCGG
>Ga0307976_1001037_pt1 | contig 13896 bp, 7 predicted proteins | sample OrgLakmetagen919_FD_201836 | JGI IMG/M metagenome (GOLD analysis project Ga0307976, IMG submission 201836) | Saline water microbial communities from Organic Lake, Antarctica - #919 | ecosystem: Environmental > Aquatic > Non-marine Saline and Alkaline > Saline | place: Antarctica: Organic Lake... | reverse complement strand
GTTTTTTAATCGATATGAAAAAAGTGAAGATAAACGGAAAATGGCATGAGGATAACATGACCCAAAAAAATAAAGCCATTTTCGAGAAACTGAATATGCCAATTACGTAAAAAGTGAAGAGTTAGGGCTTAAAAACAAAAAAACTGTCAATTATGAGAAAGAGTAACAGAAATGGACTAAACATTTTCATGGTTGTTGTTATAGCCATGATGTTGCCTCTTAGCGCATGTGATGATGATGACAACGGAACAGAACCCGGAAACGGGAACGGAGAAACAGAAAAATGGGAGCCGTATGATTTCGAAGATCATGGTTCGGCTACCTATGAGTATGATTTTCAGATAGAAGAAGAGGGTGAGGTGCAGTATGCCGGAAGCAGTTCAATTGAGATTGATGATCCGGCTGTTACGGTAACGTCTGTGATGAACGGAGAAGAATCGGTTTATACGGCCGAAAGCAGTGACAATATTGAGGACAACTTCTCTAATGCTATGCAAAACTCGCCTTTTGGCGCTATTCTTTATGGTGGCGATTGGTCGACTCCATTTTTTGAGCAGGAGTTGTATGTAGGTGCCTCCTGGTCTTATAGTGCAGGTGGAGTCTCCTTAGATGCTGAAATTACAGGCATGGCCACTTTCGCCGGACAAGAAGGGTATATGGTGGAATATATTGGCGAGGATCAAAACAATGGAGAAACGCAAACCTATGACATCTGTGTAAATCCTGATATTCCACTTCCGTTGATGGTTGAAGTGGCAGAAGAGGGTTTCCACTTTTATCTGGAGATGACAAATTACCAAAACTAACATGGAACAGGATTTCATGATGATCCGGGAAGTGTTTCTATACTTTCCGGATTTTTTATTAGCTCCCAAAGCTAATGATATCATGCATTCATCACATCCTGATGGATAATCTATACATTTTGGTTTAACATTAATTTGTATATTGCGTTCTAATTCTAATTGCAGAGAAAAATGGAGCAAAATAACAATTCAGAGAAGTTCAATATACTGATCGTTGATGACCGGCCGGAAAACCTTTTGACGCTTGAGAATATACTTGACAGTCCTGACCTTCATGTAGTGAAGGCACACTCGGGAAATGAAGCACTTGGACTGATGGTGGAGCAAAATTTTGCTTTGGTATTGCTGGATGTGCAGATGCCCGTGATGGATGGCTTTGAGGTGGCTGAATTGATGCGTAACAATGAGCAAACCAGGCATATCCCTATAATTTTCGTTACTGCGATAAGTACCGAGCGCAAGCATATCTTTCAGGGGTATGATGCCGGGGCGGTGGATTACCTCTACAAGCCCCTTGACCTGGAAATCCTGAAGAGCAAAATACACTCGTTCATTGAGTTTTTTAAGCACAAGCAGAAGCTGCAGCAAACCACCAATAAGCTGGAGAAAACTGTGGAAGAGCTCCATAAAGCCAAGCAGATTGCCGAGGAAGCTACGAAAGCCAAAAGCTCATTTCTGGCCAATATGAGCCATGAAATCCGCACCCCGCTTAATGGTATTATTGGGATGGCCGATCTGATGATGCAGGATGAGCTCACCGATCTGCAGCGCGAGCGTTTAGCCGACCTGAAAAGCTCCGGAGAATCGTTGCTGGAAATTATTAACGAAATCCTGGACATCTCCAAGATTGAGGCCGAAAAGCTGGAGCTGGAAAAGATGGAGTTCAATATCCGCGAGATGCTTGAAAAAGTAGTGCGGCTGTTGAGTGTTAAAACCCTTAAAACTGATATTGAACTAGTGGCTTCTATTACCCCCGATATGCCGAAAACAGTAACAGGAGACCCCACCCGCTTAAGGCAAGTGCTTATAAACCTGCTGGGAAACAGCATAAAATTTACTAAGCAGGGGGAAATAGGCGTGCACATTATTAAGCAAAAAGAAACAGATAATAAAATCACTTTAGAGTTTGCCATAGAGGATACCGGCGTTGGAATACCTGAGGAGAAGCAGGAGAAGCTTTTCCAGTCGTATGAACAGGCCGAAAAATCCACTACCCGCGAATATGGAGGCACCGGCCTGGGCCTTCCCATCTCTAAAAGAATTGTTGACCTGATGGGGGGCAACCTCAGGGTGAAGAGCACTGTTGGCAAAGGCAGCCGCTTTTTCTTTGAGGTAACACTGAATAAAGGGAAGGATCAGGATAAAGAAGTCTGCGACCTCGACAAAAAGGTGGCTGAAGGGGTGAATAATTTTTTGATAATAGATGATAATGAAACAGCGCAGCGCATCATAGGCTATTATCTTGATTACTGGAATTTCGACTACCATAAAGCATTATCCGTAAAAGAAGCTCAGGAAAAACTCAAAGAAAACACTTATGAGATTATTTTTGTCGATACCGTGATGCCAGAATTTCAAACCATAGAGGACCTGGAAAAATTCTATAAAAACACCCTGGCTAAAAGCGGTGCACACGTGGTGATTATGCCCACCAGCAAATCGGCCGTAAATATCTCTAAATATCAGGATATGGGGCTGAAGCATCATATTTTTAAGCCGGTGCTGCAGCAGGATATCAAAAAAGTGCTGGAGGCACTGTATGCTCAGCCCCGGAATTCTGTCAGGCAAAAGAAGCAGGAGCAATCTCATGAGGAGAAAAATACCCTTAGAATACTGTTGGCAGAAGATCAAAAGATTAACCGCAAAATTGTTTCCGGATTACTCGCTAAATATAAATGGGAGATTGTGGAGGCTGTGGATGGTCAGGAAGCTTTGGAAAAAGCCACAAATGAGGATTTTGACCTGATATTGATGGATGTTCAAATGCCCCGTATGGATGGCTATGAGGCTACAAGGAAAATAAGGGAGCAGGAAAAGAAGAGTGAACACATTCCTATTATCGCCATGACAGCACATGCTATGAAAGGGGATAAGGAGAAATGCCTCGCCGCAGGAATGGATCATTACCTTACCAAACCAATAAACACCGAGGAAGTAGTAAAAATTATAAGGCAATATACCCAATAGATTATACTTATGCCTAATTAATAAGCTTTTATCATGAATCAAAACGGTATGCGCGATCCACATATTAAAATTTTCAACTTTAAACTCACTCCCTATATTGGCGTAGGTAAAAGTTTATTTCTTTGGTTTCTGTTGATATCTGTCCTTCCCCTGGCAATTGTCAGCTATATAAATTACCTTAACGCTTTTGAAGGCTTAACAATAGTTGCCGAAAAAACGCTGGTAAACTCTTCCAAGCTGCGCGAAGACAATCTCAATGTATATTTCGGGGAAATAGAACAGGATTTGAAATATTACAGTGCACTGGAAGAGAACAGGGAATTCCTGAATAAATTGAGAGAAGCATATCTGCAGGCCGATATTCCCTTAGAGGGTTTTGTTCAATCATCAGCCTATGAAAAGCTTACGAAACAACAGCATAAAGCCTTTAATAATTACAGGGCTATTCATGAGTATTATGATGTATATCTGATCGACCTCGCCGGAAATGTTTTGTTTTCGGTGAAAAGAGATGGCATTTTCGGCACCAATGTTTATGATGGAGAATATTCGGGAACCAGGATGGGGAAAACCGCTCAACGCATCCTGGAAACAGGGAATACCTTGTTTTCTGATTTTGAGAGAACGAGCACATTTGAAAGTAAGAATACAGGGATTCTGGGCAAACCTGTCTATAATGAGGCGAAACAGATAAAAGGTGTTTTAGCTTTCGGAATTCTTGCAGAGGATATTAACGAAATAGTTAGTTCAACGACAGAGTCCGGGGAGTCGCGCACCACCTACATAATAGGGCAGGATTTAAAGATTCGCGCTGTCTCCGACAGTATCAGCGATACCGTAATAAAAAATAAGGTGGTGAACCATAAAAAAGCCCTGGAGTGGATTAATTCCTATAGCTATATTCCCTCTGAAGTTGAAGGTTTGCAAGCCGGAAAGCGGGAAATTATATCTACATATCAGGGCATCAAAGGAGAATGGGTATATGGCATTGCCCGGAATATTGCCATGCTTGATAATTTTGGGGTTCACTGGGCTGTTATTGAGGAGCTGGAACACCAGGAAGCCTTTGCCTATACCAAAGAGCTGTCGCAAACTGTTATCATCTCTGTGGTTATTACACTTTTGGTAGTACTTATACTTTCTGTCTATATCACGCAGCGAACCGTCAGCCCCATCAAGAAACTTTCGGCGTGGGCTAAAGAGGTAGCTCATGGCCATCTTGTAAAAAAAGATATCTGGACACCCAGCAATGAAGTGGGAGAAATGAAAGAAACCTTTAATAACCTGGTAAGCTATATCTCCGATGTTAGCGATGTGGCTCAGAAAATTGCTAAAGGCGACTTTTCCGGGAAGCTGCAACTGAGAAGCAAGGAGGATGTGCTGGCAATCTCTGTGAACCAGATGATCGACAGCTTCAGGGGCGTGGTTGATCAGGCGAATACTATTGCTGAAGGCGACTATTCTGCAAATGTAGAGCCTCGCAGCGATAAAGACACGCTGGGGCAGGCCCTGGAGAACATGACACGGAAACTTCGCGAATCTGCCAAAGAGATTAAGGAGCAGGACTGGCTGAAATCTGGCGTTAGTCAACTCAACGCACACATGTCGGGAAAAAAGGACGTAAAAGAGCTGGGGAAAGAAGTTGTTGGCTTTATGGCTACCTACCTGAATGCGCATGTGGGACTTATTTATATTAAAGAAGGAAAAAAGTTGAAGCTAATTGAGGATTACGCCTTAAGAAGAAACGAAGGGCTGCAGGAGATAAAAATAGGTGAAGGACTTGTAGGACAAGTGGGCGAAAGCATGAAAATAGCAGCTGTGGAAAAAGCCGTAGAGGGGGAGCCTGTCATCGACTACACAGTGGAGGAGGCGTCCCCAAAGGCTTATCTGGTAGGGCCATATCTTTATGAAGGCGAGTTGATAGGGGTGGTGCAAATTGGCAGCAGCCAGCCTTTCACACTACTGCAGAAGCAACTTTTCGAGATGACCATGAATAGCGTGGCGGTGGCTATGAATGCTGCCATAGCGCATTCACAGCTTCAGGAGTTGTTAGAGAAGAGCCAAAAACAGCAGGAGAAGCTGGAAGTGCAGCAGGAGGAGCTAAGACAAATTAACGAAGAGCTAGAAGAACAGACAAAAGCTCTTAAAGCCTCGGAGAACACCCTGCATCAGCAAAAAGAGGAACTAAGCGTTATTAACGAAGAGCTCGAAGAGCGCACCAAAGCATTAGAGAAAGAGAAAGACAAGATAAAACAGAAAAATGCAGAGCTTGAAACAGCGCGCAGGCAAATAGAAGAGAAAGCGGCTGACCTGGAGAAAGCCAGTAGATATAAGTCTGAATTCCACGCCAATATGTCGCATGAGCTGCGCACCCCCCTGAACAGTATTTTAGTGCTCTCGCAGCTGATGATGCGTAACGAAGCAAACAACCTTACGGAGAAACAGGTGGAGTTTGCCAAAACCATTCATACTTCCGGAAATGATTTGCTGGAGCTGATTAACGAAATACTGGATCTCTCTAAAGTGGAAGCAGGAAAACTTAAGCTGAATATTGAAAAAGTGGAGATGCAAGAGATAGCTACTAATATTGAGCGTACGTTTTCTACGGTGGCACAAAAGCGAGGACTGGATCTGAAAATAGAGATCGATGATGATGTGTCCCGCTTTATCAGGTCCGATCCACAACGCATCATACAAATCATAAAGAACTTGATGTCTAATGCCCTGAAGTTCACAGAGAAAGGCTATGTTAAGATGCATATATTCAGGCCGTCGCAGGATTTTCATTTCACCAATAAAAACTTGCGGAACCGTAACCCGGTGGCTGTTTCCATCACAGATACGGGAATAGGTATTCCTGAGGATAAGCAGGAGCTGATATTTGAAGCCTTTCAGCAGGCCGATGGGACTACCAGCCGCAAATATGGCGGAACCGGACTGGGACTGAGTATTTCCAGAAGCTTTGCCACACTGCTCGAAGGGGAGATGACGCTGCAATCTGAAGAGAATAAAGGAACCACCTTTACCCTGATTCTTCCGGAAACCATTCGCAATAAAGAGGAACAAGACAAACAGGAGCCTAAGGAGCCAACACCATCAGGAGAAGAGAACCAGAAAAGCATTCCGGAAACGAAGGAGGAAAGACCGCCCGCCCGGGAAGAAAAAAAGAAACCTAAAGAATCCGGGGAGATACTGAAAGATGACAGGGAGACCATTAAGGAAGGCGATAGTTTCATCTTAATAATAGAAGATGATGTGAAGTTTGCCAGGCTGCTCTACGACATGGCAGGAGAACATGGGTTTAAAGTATTGGTGGCGCATGACGGAGAAACGGGGATACACCTTGCCGATTACTATAAGCCTGTAGCAATTATCCTGGATGTGATGCTGCCGGGAATTGATGGATGGGAGGTGATGTCTCGTCTAAAGAATAATCTTAGTACTCGTCACATCCCCGTACATTTTATTTCAGCCACTGATAAAAGCCTGCGGGCGATGAAGATGGGAGCCATAGGCTATCTGACCAAGCCGGTAACCACCGAACAAATAGAGAAACTGTTCGGAAAAATACAAGATGTTATCGCAAGAAAGGAGAAAAAGCTATTGGTGATTGATGATGAGGCTATTGTTAGGAAAAGTGTGCAGGGGTTGATAGGAAAGAGCGGGGTGAATATCAAATCTGTAGGAAGCGGAAAGGAAGCTTTCAAACTGCTGAAGGAAGAGGTGTTTGACCTGGTTATCCTGGATTTGGGACTCGAAGATATGTCGGGGTTTGATTTGTTAGAGATGATAAAAAAAGAGAAGACCATCCCGCAGATTCCCGTCATCGTATATACCGGGCAGGAGCTTAGTCAGGAGGAGGAACATGCCCTGAAGCGCTACGCCGAAAGCATCATCATAAAAGGAGCCAGATCACCAGAGCGCCTGCTGGCTGAAGCAACACTGTTTCTCCATAAAAGGGAAAAAGAGTTGCCCGAGAAGCAGAAAGAAACCTTACAGCATGCTGTACAGGACAAGCAAGCGGTACTTAAAGGAAAAGAAATCCTGATGGCAGATGATGATATGCGTAACCTGTTTGCGCTGAGCAGCCTGCTGGAAAGCAAGGGGATGAAAGTGACAATGGCAAGAAATGGCCGGGAGGCTATCGAAAAACTCAAAGCAGCTAAACATATCGACCTGGTGCTGATGGATATTATGATGCCTGAAATGGATGGTTTTGAAGCTATCCGTAAAATAAGACAGATGAACAGGTTCGAGGAGATACCCATTATTGCATTGACGGCTAAAGCGATGACAGCCGACAGGGAAAAAACGATTGCTGCCGGCGCTAATGATTACCTGGCAAAACCCGTGGATAACGACAAGCTGCTTTCGATGTTGCGTGTTTGGCTATACAATAATGATTAAGAGGAATGACCAACTATCATAAGGACTCCGTTCACGAAAATATCGATATTGAAATTAAGCTTTTCCTGGAAGCTATATTTCTTAAGTATGGTTATGATTACAGGAATTATTCCAAAGCACACGTCAAACGGCGCGTGCTGCACCGCCTTAATCTCAGTAACGTAGAGAGTATTTCGGAGATGCAGTATAAGGTGCTGCACGATCAAAGCTTTTTAAGAGAGGTGATGAAGGACTTTTCCATTAATGTTACGGAGATGTTCCGCGACCCTGATTTTTATGTTGCTCTCAGGCAAGAGGTTGTGCCAGTACTAAAAACATATCCTTTCATAAAAATATGGCATGCAGGATGCTCTACAGGTGAAGAAGTCTTTTCTATGGCTATCTTATTGGAGGAGGAGGGCTTACTCAACAGGTCACAAATATATGCCACCGATTACAATCAGCAGGTGCTGGATGTGGCTAAAGCAGCCACATACCCTTTAGCCAGTATCAGCGAATATGAAGAGAACTACCATAAAGAAGGAGGAAAAGGGAACTTGTCAGATTATTACACAGCCGATGAAGAGGCCATTCGCTTTCATGACTATCTGCGGAAACGGGTGGTTTTTTCCGACCACAACCTGGTGCTGGATCATGTTTTTGCCGAAGTGCATATGGTTATATGTCGTAATGTACTCATATATTTTAACCGGGAACTGCAAAACAGGGTAATCAAACTGTTTTACGACAGTATCATAACAGGAGGAGTTTTGGCCCTCGGAAATAAGGAAACATTAGACTACACAAATTATTCTGATGCTTTTGAGGTGCTGAACAAAAAGCAGAAGATTTATCTTAAAAAATATTTTTACAACTATTGATATGGCTTATGAGGTAGTTATGATAGGAGCCTCCGCTGGTGGCATGGATGCCCTGAAAGTTATTTTTTCAGTGCTGGAGAAGAATTTTTCGCTCCCTATTGTCGTAGTGCAGCATATTTCACCTCAGTCGGAGAATTACCTTGTTACCTACCTTCACTCCCGCACTGCTTTAACAGTGAAGGAGGCTGTAGACAAAGAAAAAGCCGTTGCCGGAACAGTATATGTATGCCCTCCAAATTATCACCTGCTCATGGAGGAAGATAAAACACTTTCGCTGGGAGCCTTTGAAAAGGTGAACTTTTCCCGGCCTTCCATTGATGTGCTGTTCGAGACAGGAGCTCTTGCCTTTAAAAAAGAGGCTATTGGAGTACTACTTACCGGAGCCAGTCGTGATGGCACCTATGGAATGGGAATGATCCATTCCCTTGGCGGGATGACGGTTGTGCAGGATCCTGATACGGCTTATGTTGCCAGTATGCCCCAATCAGCTATACAATCCACTCCCATTGATTATGTGCTTCCACTCAACGACATTGGTCCTTTTCTTAATACACTGTCTCGTGCGCAGGTAAGGAAATAACAAAAAGCAGCCTGCCAAAATAACTATTTTATGGTTCATCACAGTTTCTCTGGCGATATGGAAAGATAGCTGATTAGCTTAAATACTATCCCAAATTGAGTGATTCCCGCTCAAAGCCTGTCCCGGAATTTCGGGAAGACTCGAACTCGCGACCTTCCCGACGACCTGTCGGGACATTCTAACCAACCTGAACAACTACCCATATTCCAATAAAAAAAGGGAAACCCTTACGGATTTCCCTTTATTAAGCGGTCTGGACAGCCTGTCCCGAGACTTCGGGAAGACTCGAACTCGCGACCTTCCCGACGACCTGTCGGGACATTCTAACCAACCTGAACAACTACCCATATTCCAATAAAAAAAGGGAAACCCTTACGGATTTCCCTTTATTAAGCGGTCTGGACAGCCTGTCCCGAGACTTCGGGAAGACTCGAACTCGCGACCTTCCCGACGACCTGTCGGGACATTCTAACCAAACTGAACTACCAGACCAACTAATATTTTATAAACTAAGAACTCGCGACCTTCCCGACGACCTGTCGGGACATTCTAACCAAACTGAACTACCAGTCCGTGTTTCTTAAAGAACGTGCTTTTTGTTTCAAAGCAGTTGCAAAAGTAGTATATTTTTTATTTCTCACAAGCAGTTTTGAGAAAAAAATCCGAAGTTTTATGGTTTGAGAGCTGTCATAATGGAAAGAGTTGCATCTCAATAGTATAACAGAAAAATAATATCCACACTACCAAAACAATATTTCATTTCTTAATTTTGATGCGGCCAATAAATCATGTAAAACCATTAAAACTCGGTTTCTATGTTGCTTAAAAAGATTCTTTTTTTTCAATGGGCATTGCTACTCGGATTAGGGGGATTTGCACAGCAAGAAATTACACAAACGGTTCGGGGTAAAGTGGTGGATGTGGACACCCAAACGCCTTTGCCGGGCGCTAATATTGTTGTGAAAGGTACAGATCCGCTGATAGGTACTACTACTGACGTGGATGGCTATTTTTTGCTGAAGGGCGTTCCGGTGGGACGTATCACCTTAGAAGTGTCATATGTAGGCTATCATACCAAAACATATGATAATTTATTTGTTTCTGCGGCTAAAGAGCTTATGCTGGAAGTGGCTTTAAAACAGCAATCTATAAGTGTTGAGGAAGTAGAAATTTCGGCCGGTGCTGATAAGAAGGAGCCGGTGAACAAACTGGCCTCTGTTAGTGCACGAAAATTTACGGTGGAAGAATCGCAGCGCTTCGCCGGAGCGCGTAACGATGTGGCACGGATGGCCGCTAACTATGCCGGCGTGGAAACCCCTAATGACGCGGAAAACGGAATTGTGATCCGCGGAAACAGTCCTAACGGCTTGCTTTGGATGCTTGAGGGGGTGGAAATTCCCAACCCCAATCACTTTGGCGCGGCCGGCGCTTCGGGAGGTCCGGTGGGGATGATAAACAACAATGTGTTGGCGAACTCCGATTTTATGACCGGTGCTTTTCCGGCTGAATACGGAAACGCTTATTCCGGGGTTTTTGAATTGCAGATGCGAAACGGAAATTATATGAATCATGAATTTACCGGACAAATCGGGTTTAACGGGGTGGAGCTGGGCGCCGAAGGGCCTGTAAACCGCGATAACAACGCTTCCTACATTGCCAATTATCGCTATTCTACACTGGGGGTGCTCAAGGAAATAGGATTTGATTTCGGCACCGGATCGGCCATACCAAACTACCAGGATGTTAATTTCAAAGTCAATTTGCCAACGCAAAATAGCGGCACTTTCAGCATATTTGCAATCGGCGGAGAAAACCATATCGACTTCGTGAGCGATAAAGAGGATACAGAGAACTTCTACGGAACGGACGACTTTAACCTCTATAATAAAAACCATATGGTAACTGGCGGGGTGAAAAATGTGATTCCCGTTTCATCAAAATCATCGTTACAAACCATCTATAATTTTTCATCGGTTTGGCAGAATAGTACCATGGATTCGGTGTCTATGAGCGGAGATGTTTTTGAGGACTTTTTTGAACACAATCTACGCAACAACTATCACACCTTGCGTTCAGAATATACTTACAAGCCCTCAGGGGCACATCTAATTAAGACAGGAGGGTCTTTCAGGTTGATGAATTATGATATCACAAGTGAAGTGTGGGAGCCGGAAATACAGGATTATAAACAGTCCCAGTTCTCCGATGGAAATACATTTTCATACAAAGCTTTTGTTCACTGGCAATGGCAACCCGTTGAGAAGCTGACACTAAACAGCGGATTGCACCTGAGCGGCCTGACTTTTACAAATGCAGCCTCCCCTGAGCCCAGGGCCGGAATCAGCTACCAGTTGGCGGATAAGCATGCTCTGAATGCAGCCTACGGCAGACACAGCCGACTATTGCCTGTTCAGTTTTACATGCAGCAAACCGAAATTGATGATGGTCAGTATATTCGTACGAATGACCATCTGACACCGGCTCTGGCAGATCATTATGTGCTGGGCTATGATTGGAATATCAAGCCATATCTCAGGTTGAAAACCGAAGCGTATTACCAGTCGCTTTTTGATGTCCCGGTGGAAAAAGCGCCCTCATACTTTTCCGTACTCAATCTTCGAAGCATGACGTATTACCTGCCCGATTCACTGGAAAATTCCGGTACCGGAACAAATTACGGGCTGGAGCTGACCCTGGAGAAGTTTATGCATAAGGGCAGTTATTTTCTCATCACCGCCTCGTTGTTTGATTCCAAATATGCGGGCAGCGACGGAATAACTCGTTCAACTGCCTATGACAGCGATTATGTGGTAAATTTCCTTGGCGGGAAGGAGTGGTCGTTAGCCGGAAAGAATGCCAAAAGGATGATGTATCTCACCGCCGATGTCAGGGTTACAGCAGCCGGCGGAAAGCCTTATACGCCGGTGGATGTGGAAGAGTCGCTCGAAGAGAATGATACCCGCTATGATACCCATCGTGTTTATGAAATGCAATATGATCCGTACTTTAGAGCCGATGTCAGAGTGGCTTTTAAAATGGAGACATCAAAAGTATCGCAGGAGTGGGCTATCGATGTGCAAAATGTTACCGATCATCAGAACCCATTCTATCAGCGTTTTAACCTTAATACAGAACAAACTGAGACAGTATATCAGTTGGGACTAATGCCGATTATGCAGTATAAGATCTATTTTTAAATGAGGCCCGTCTAAAAAGCCGCAATTTTTTTATTAAATGTCATAATGTATTGATTACCTGAATTTTATAAAAAACATGATTTTTTAATTAAATTACTGATTTTCAATTAAATAACTTACAAACCTATAAACATACGAACTTTTTAAACTGAACTCTTAAATATAAAGAGCAGAAGCAGGTTTCTAATGGATTGATAACAAGTATAAATTACACTATTTTTTATATTCGGAAAATATCCCAACAAGGGAATTATTTTTTCCCTACCGCCTGATAAACAAAAATAATTTTGCTATGTTGCGCTCGTCATGATAAAAATAGCTTTCGGTCCTGAATATCACCATCCGCTTCCGGAAAACCACAGGTTCCCGATGGAGAAGTATACGCTGATTCATCAGCAGCTTTTGTATGAAGGCGTTTTTGAAGTGCAGAACTTTTTTATCCCCGACAGGTTAGACCGCGCTGCACTGCTGGCGGTGCATGATGCGGCGTATATCAGGAAACTTGATGAAGGACAGCTTCAGCCTAAAGAAGAGCGGCGCATTGGTTTTCCATGGAGTAAGACACTTATTGAGCGCGAGGAGTTAATCACTTCAGGCACACTGCAAGGTGCTTTGTATGCTTTAGGAGAAGGGGTGGCGTTTAATGTGGCAGGAGGGACTCATCACGCTTATCGCGACCGCGGCGAAGGCTTTTGTATGTATAATGATATTGCGGTGGCTGCAAAGCACTTGCTGGATACGAAAAAGGCCCGGAAGGTGTTGGTAGTAGATCTGGATGTGCATCAAGGCAATGGAACGGCAAAGATTTTTGAAAAGGAGTCGAGGGTGTTTACTTTTAGTATGCACGGAGCTAAAAACTACCCGCTGCATAAAGAACACTCCGATTTGGATATCGCCCTGTCGGGTGATATAGATGATGCGGGCTATCTCACCCTCCTGAAAAAGAACCTGGATGACCTGCTGGAACATGTTAAACCTGATTTTGTCTTTTATCAGTCGGGAGTGGATATTCTGGAAAACGACAGACTGGGAAAGCTGAGCATTACTAAAGCCGGCGTACGCGAACGGGACATCGTTGTGCTGGAAAGGATGTACAAGCGGAATATTCCGGTGATGATTTCGATGGGTGGGGGATATGCCCGCCAAATCAGGAATATCGTGGATGCGCATTGCAACACCTATCGAACAGCGAGGGATCTGTACGAGTAATCAAAAAAACATAGCCTTGATGAAATACCCTGACTGATGTATTTATTAAACTGCTTTGTTCTGGTTGATACATACCCAAATTGAGTGAAAATCGCGCAATTTGGATATGATTTATTTTTTTGAGGTGTCTTATTTAATACTAAAAATTAAATCATTAGATTCCTCCCTCCAATGCCTCGCTAACACTCGGCATTTCCGGTCGGAAAGACGTGCATGGGGTGGAAACAAGAAAAAGTCCGCGACGACACCGTTTGATAATTTTATCTATGTCGTCGCGGACTTTTTCTCTCTTGCTGCCTCTTGAATACCGTCATTCTGACGACCGGAATTGCGCCTGTACAATTCTCCGTATTCTGCTAAAATATATGTGCGCAATGGAGGGAGGAAGCCCGCCCGTACCGAATCCCGAAGGCCCGGGATTCGGGCGGGAATCTAATTGCAACATAGAGCCTTTTGAAAATTTTAACCAGCTCATTACTCTGTAGCTATATTTAGCATCTAATAAGACACCTCAATTATTTTTATGGGGTATGTAATCATCTCCCGTAAAGTTTAACTTTACAGGATGAAATATCCAGCGAATCAAATAGAGTTTGAAGACATGTTTAAAACGAAGCAAGATTGTACCGATTATTTGATATCAGTCAGAT
>Ga0307976_1001035_pt1 | contig 13900 bp, 10 predicted proteins | sample OrgLakmetagen919_FD_201836 | JGI IMG/M metagenome (GOLD analysis project Ga0307976, IMG submission 201836) | Saline water microbial communities from Organic Lake, Antarctica - #919 | ecosystem: Environmental > Aquatic > Non-marine Saline and Alkaline > Saline | place: Antarctica: Organic Lake... | reverse complement strand
GAATATGTTGTTCAGTTCAGACGGGGTATAGCGCAGCCTGGTCGCGCGCCTGCTTTGGGAGCAGGATGTCGGGAGTTCGAATCTCTCTACCCCGACCACTTTCTGAATATTCAGGTGGGCGGACGATATTAAGCGCTCGTAGCTCAGCTGGATAGAGCATAACAAACCCCCTAAAACTTACCTTATTTGGGTGAGTGAGTGAGTGGCGGGGCTTTAGGGGCTGGTAAGGTTACCAGAAGCGCAATTTTAGTTACCAAGTATTTGGTAAGATTTGTCCCGTTAGCTCAGTTGGATAGAGCATTGGCCTTAAGCTAGGCAGTAGCCTAAAAGGAGCCCCATTAAAGAAATTTTTTGGGTGGCAGGAGTCAAATTCAGGGAAACCTTTCAGTTCGGCTGATGGCAATCCTGAGCCAAGCCCGAGAGAAATTTCGGGAAGGTGCAGAGACTAGACGGCTCCCACCTAACCAACCTCATAAGGGTTGAACGGTGAAGGGATAGTCCAGACCACAAACACCTTCGTGTGGCAGCGAAAGCTGTAGCGGGTAAGCTAAGCCAAGGGTCGCAGGTTCGAGTCCTGCACGGGACACCATTATTCCTTTCTTATGAAACTAATACCTTTCCCCTCTATACTTTTCCTAATGTCTTTAAACTTGGATTCAAGTAATAAGTGCAGCACCGCTCGTATTTAAAGCTCCTGAGTATTCGCCCCAGAAAACCTCTGCCGGTGTGCGATAGCCCAACCGCTTTCTTGGCCGGTTATTCAGCCTGTTCACGGCTTGCCTGATTGCCTTTCTGGACACCCTGGCGAAGTCGGTTCCTTTTGGGAAGTACTGCCTCAATAGGCCGTTTGTATTCTCGTTGGAGCCCCGCTGGCTGGACCGGTAAGGGTCACAGAAATACGAGGTCAGCGACAGCGTTTTGCTGAACGTCTGATGGTCTGAAAACTCAGAACCGTTGTCCAAAGTCAGCGTCTGTACCGCGCCTCTGATAGGCCTTAATTCACGAATGATAACATCGGTGACTAAGCCGGCTTTAAGCTTCGGTACACAGTCTGCAAGGAGGTAGCCCGTGCGCCTTTCAACCAAGGTGACTGCGCCAGAATTTTTATGTCCATGAAGGATCGTATCGCCCTCCCAATGACCTATATGCAGCCGTTCATCAACGGCTTTGGGACGGTGCTCGATGCCCACACGACCCGGTATCTTGCCTAGCCCCGCCCGCTTAGCGAGATGGCGTTGATAGCGCCTCTGATGAGGTAGGCGACAATATGTCCAGAGGCTGCCACCGGCCAATCGATCCCGGTAGATCAAATCATAGATCCACTGACGGCTGACCTTGATGCTGCCGACCCGGCCCATGAAGCCCGCAATCTGATCTGGGCTCCATTCATACTGGATCTGCTTCTCTATCCAATGTACCAGCGATGGCGCTCGCTTATGAGCCTTGAAAGCCGTTCTGCGACGATGCTGCGACAAACTCTCTGCCGGTGCGGGGTCGTAACCCTCCGGGTCTCGATTACGGCGGAGTTCCCGACTAATGGTTGAGCTGTGACAACACAGCTCTTGTGCAATCGCTCTCTGGCTCCAGCCTACTCGCAAGAAGGCCGAAATCTGGTATTGTTGTGCCTGGGTCAGTTGTCGGTATCCCATGATTCTCTTCACTTTGGTCGGTAAAGCGATAGAGGGTACCGGCAACGGCCCCCCTTACATCTGCCTGATTGCTCCAAAGTGCTGCACTTATTCTATGGATCCAGGATAGAAGGGTTCTAAACTAACAGGCATTGACTACTGATAACGGACTAAAAATATACAAACATATTAAAACCAGTTAAAGGGCTTGGGAAAATGGGTAAAGCAAGGGTTTTGGTACTGGGTGCTGGCGGAAATGTTAGCATTGGAATATTGAAAGCTATAAGAAATTCTGACATTAGTGCTTATGTTTTTGGAGCGTGTGTTCAAAAGTATGCAGCAGGCTTTGCTCTTTGTGATGAATCCCTGCTTTGCCCTTATGCTAACCACGAAAGTTTTCTACCATGGATAAAAAAGGTAGTTGAAGACAACAGCATTAATATAGTTTTATCTGGTGTTGAAGAAATTAACAGCACCTTGGCTACTGCTGGCATCTTAAACGACAAGTGCCAATTACTAGTGCCTGAAAAGCATAACCTAGAAACCTTTAGCAACAAGCTAACAACAGTAAACTGGTTAGCAGATAACAACATAGGCCATCCTCAAACGCTTGATTTATCTGAAGAGCATAGCTTCTCACAGATTGAAAGCCGACTTACGTTACCGTTCATTCTAAAACCTAAAATTGGGAAAGGCTCTGCCAACCTCTTCATCATAGAAAATGAAGATCAATATTTAGACATAAAAGATAAAAATCTGTACGTGGCACAACAACTTATAGGTAATTCTGAAACTGAATACACCTGCGGTGTTTATAAGTCAAAGTTCGGTTATACAGAAATAATAGTTATGCGTCGTCTACTGCGTAATGGCTCTACAATCATGGCCGAAGTCGTAGATAACAAAGTGATTTATGACTACTGCAAAAAAATAGCAGATGCTTGCGACACTACAGTCCCATTCAATATCCAGCTAAGGCTATGCAACAAAACTAAAAAGCCTTTCTGTTTTGAAGTGAACATGAGGCTTTCAGGAACAACAGCCATACGACACGGCTTCGGCTTTAAAGATTGCCAGGTGTGGATAAAAGAAGCAGTCCAAAATAAAAACTTTCATAATGATTTTAATGTCAAGCCAGCTATAGCAATACGCTACGAAGCTGAAGTGTTCCTAGATAAAGACACCGTTAACGCATTAAATCTTATCAGGCCAACAGCCATGGTGGGTAACTAAAATGAAATGCCTCGTAACTGGTGTAAATGGTGTTGTAGGTAAAAATCTTTCTAAGCTACTCACTGAAAAATACGGTTTTGATATTTGGGGTTGCGGTAGAACTCCTAGCGATGACAGCCAGTACTTTACTCTTGACTTGATAGATAGGGCGGCTGTTTTAGATCTGTTTTCTACAAACAGTTTTGACTGTGTAATTCACTGTGCGGCCAATATAAATAACGATGTGCCTTTTGAAATGTTTAGCAACAACCTGAATTCTACACTTAATGTTGTTGAAGCAAGCTTAGCTTCAGGTGTAAAAAAGCTTTTCCATACGTCAAGTGTACCTGTAATTGGAGAAATACTAGAGCTACCCATAACAGAAGAACACCCTACCAACCCTCCTACTACATATCACCTTTCAAAGCTTCAATCAGAACAAATTGTAGAGCAGTACTGCAAGGGTAAAATTGATTTCATCAACATGAGGATACCCTCACCCGTTGGCAGAAATATGCCATTAAGGTCTATCTTCCCAATATTTTTAGAGAAGATTAAAAATGATGAAACTATTACCCTAACAGGTGACTCTCGACGCAAGCAGAACTTCTTAGATATAAGAGATTTAGCTAGTTTTATTCACAAGTCCAGCTTAGTCGATGGTGTCTCAGGTGTGTTCAATGTGGCCGCTGAAAAGCCTTACTCTAATTTAGAGCTAGCAGAAGCTATTATTTCAGGAACAGGTAGCAAATCTAAAATTATAAACGATATGATCGAAAGCACTTCAAGTCTACAAAGTTGGGACGTATCAATCATGAAAGCAAAAGAGCATTTTGGGTATGTTGCAGAGCACGACATTTACGAAACTATAAACTGGGTTTTATAGGGCTAAAATGAAACTTCTTTTTTTTTCAGACATCCACGGAAACAACCACGCATTTGATGCGTTTATAAAAAGTCTATCAGCTCAAAAAGACCAGTATGAATTAGTGTTTCTTGGTGACTTCATAGGTTACTACTATGGTGCTAATGAAATAATTAGCTACTGCCGTGAAAACAAAGTTTCTTGCGTTCTTGGAAACCACGACAAATACTTTCTCGACATTTTAGATGGCAAGCTTGGCCTTGAAAAGTACGTTAAAAAGTATGGCTGCTCTTATGAAGTAGCGCTTAAAACGATCTCTAAGGAAAATGTTAATTTTTTAAGGCAACTAGATAAAAATAAAACTTTAACCAGCGCCAATAAAAAAGCTTATATTTGCCACGGCTCACCACTCGATAACCTTGAAGGCAGGATCTACCCAGACGCCGACCTATCAATTTTTGAAACAGCAGTGAAAGGTTTTAACTATGTAGTAACTGGTCACACACACCACAAAATGGATAGAAGCTATGGCTCAACTGTTTTTCTTAATCCTGGATCACTCGGACAACAAAGAGATGGTAAAGGTTGTTCTTACATGATTCTAGATTTAGAAAAAAATGCCTATTCTTTCCACACCGTAGACTACTCAATAGCCAGTCTAGAGAGTGAGATAGACCTGTACGATGCTGGTAGAGCTGGATTAAAAGAGGTCCTAAGACGTAAACGCTAATAGCATAGCGATATCTGTACTCAGGTAACCCACGCCTTCTTTACAGCACATAAAAGCCAGTATTTTTTAAGTACTGGCTTTAACCTGCTATTGTCACCCCATTGTGATTTGGTCAAGGGGATAGTTATGGACAAGCTTTTTGGTGATCGCCATGAGTGGGCAACGGCGATTGGTCGTATTTTCATTGCATTTGGTGCGATAGAAAGCGTCACACACACCTGCCTTACGTCTTGGTCTGAAGAGCCTCTGTACAAACATCTAAGCAAGATGAGACTTGATCAGCGTTTATCCCTCATTGCGGACCTGGCTTCAATGCAGGGGCTACCAGAATCGGAGGTTTCAATTTTCGTTGGAAGAATCAAGGAAACCAGAGAATTAGCGCAAAAGCGAAATCATATTGCGCATAATCCACTTGTACTATGTCTGTTTGCCCCTGAAGGTGAGTTTGTGCCGGTAATAGGCTCTCATAAGGAGGAGGGGCCAATCTTAGAATACAAGGAGGTCGTTGAGTTGGCTAGCCAAGCAGAACAGCTTGAAGCGGAGTTTGAAGTCTTTTTAGTCATGATGCGACTGCATGACATCGAATGGAAGCCGCTTCCTGCCAAGGAATGGATTTAGGCTTTATGACTTTGATTGGTCCGGTTTTCAGCCGAAATAGCCATCCGCCCTTTCTTCCCTTCTTCTTAAAGTTCCTGAGCATGTTTGTTTGGTATAGAGCAGGAGCAGGGTTCTTCTTATTGTGTGAAATGGTCATTAGAGGAGTTTCAGAGGCTCTCATGGCAAGGTTGGGCGTACGAGTTGCTACACAATTTCCTGGGGCTTCGCCCCAAACCCCACTACTCGCCGTAGGGTCAGGGGTTGCAGCTTCACTGCAACCCCATTTCGAGGTTGTTAGCATACAACGGCGTCAAGGGTCCGTGTCCTCGCTCCTTTGGAGCTGCGGGCCGCGCCAACCAACCCTTGACCCCTAATAGCTTATTTCCGAAAAGCTCGCTCTATAGCTGTCCGTCAAGGTAACGCCGAACCTGAGACAGTTGGCCATCGAGCATCGGTAATCCCCCCGAACGCTTGATTCGGTTTCTTGACCCAACTGTTAGCTTGGTTTTCGCTCGGAAAGATGTTCCGCAAGGCTTTGTAGATGCCAAAAACGTAGGAAATCCGCTCTAAATCTGCGTCCCCCAAAAGCTTCTGAGTTTCTTGATTACTCAACTCCCAAGCTTTGGCGATATTGAGGAACACTCTGAGAGCTGCGGCTGAATCAGAAGCAGCTAAATCGTTTGTAGTCTATAGCGCGACAATTATCTTGGCCGGTTGATCTGATAGGTTCTGACACAGCAGAACGGAGGAGTCGCTGTGTGTCGGGCAAACACATTACAGATCAGCAGGTCCGATGCTTGAGACCTGTACCGCCTCTTCAATTTTCAAAAAAACAGTGGTTTTAAGACAAGCTCCGGCTTGCGTCCGGTGCTTCAAGTAATTGTCCTAAGTGTGTTTTTCGGGCGTAATGAGCGCTATCGTTTTGGATAGCCTTCAAAAGCTTAGCCTTTGAACCCACTATATGAACTTCTGCCTCAGATCGTGTGATAGCAGTGTAAAGCCAGCTTCGCTCAACCATCGGAGAATTACTGAGCGCAACGATCACTCGCGGGAACTGCGAACCTTGGGCTTTGTGCAAGGTGATGGCGTACCCTAATTGGATAATATCGAGCAGCGTTTTGTGCAGGTCAATTGTCTCACCTGTACCGTCAAGCCTAAGCACTCCAAGCTTTTCTTCTGTCTGCTCGACTGAAATCAGACGTCCAAGAGAGCCGTTTTGAACGCCGATGTCGTAGTCGTTTTTGGTGAATAGAATTGGATCTCCACAATTGAATTCTGTATTGAATAGTTCACCGTGGATCTCAGGGAAAAGCATCTCACCTTGAGAATTTACCCTCCCTTGGCATTGAAGATTGATCTCACGCGTGAGCTTCTTTGTTGGCGCAATAACTCGGCTTTCGCCCGGTGCCTGTGCATACAACTCACTGCACTTGTTGGCTATCCAGTCTGGATCGTCCATTTCGTGAAAATAGATTTTTCCGGTCGAGAGATTTTCTGGCACATCGCCATTACGCACAGCAGCGGAGTAGACGGGAATGCCAGTTGTTGCGTCTTGGCGCTTCACGATATTCAGCTCAGTATTTGCTGCTGCACCCGATGCCAGGATGTCTGCAAACGGCAATCCCGGACCAATAGGAGGAAGCTGGTAGGGGTCACCAACGAGGAGGATTCGTGTGGTTGGCGATGTCTTTAAGACGATTTTGTAGAGGTAGTTAATATCGACCATAGAGGCTTCATCAACAACGATCAGGGTTGGCGTGACTTCGTCTTTCAGATCCTCACGCAGGAACTTCGCAATCGTGCTGGTTTCCGTCCCAATGCTTTCTTCGAGGCGCATAGCCGCTCGCCCTGAGAGGGCCATCGCTTTGATGTCATATCCGAATAACTGGTAGCACTTGAGTGCTGTACTAAGAACTGTTGTTTTCCCGGTCCCAGCGCCACCTGTTATGCTGCTCAATCCATGGCTGAGTGCCTTTTCCACCGCTTCTAGTTGACGTTCGGTTAACGAGTAGGGCAGTCGGCTAGCGACTTGAGAGATGATCTCATACTGGTCGTCAGTGAGTTCCGTTTGGTCTTTTTGGAGGCGGTGTATCCTCTTGGCCACCACACGCTCCATGATCAGCAAGGCCGTGTTGTGGTACAGGCCGGTCTCGGTGTCATGTGTGATGCAAAAATTGCTTACAGCGCTTCTCAGGGCGCTCTCAATCGCATTCTTATCGTAGATGTGAAGCAATCCTTCGATTCTGCGTTTTAGGTCTTGGGCCGTTGCTACAGTGTGTCCTAGCGAGCAGTGGTCTTTCACTGCCTGCTCTACAGCCGCTTGAGTGCGTCTCGGGTCTGTCCGATCTATGTTGAATTTCTCGCGTGCGATCTTGGTGCACTCGGAAAAACTCACGCCAAACGTGATTAGGGTAAAAGGATTCTTTCGGATCTGATCTATTGAATCTTCTTTATGCAGTTTGAACAGCCGCAACTGGACGGAGAGCGGGATACCGTGATCAGTGAGCCATTTCGTGTACTTGAGGTTTTTGTATTTCTCGAACCCTTTTATCAGTACGTCAGCTGATTTGTTTGTCACGACTTGCATGAGTCGTGCTTTGTCACCATCCTTCAATATTTCTGTAAGCTCTTTCCCGAAAAACTCGACAAGTTCTCTCGCTTTGGTTAGGCCAATTAGGGGAAAGGCGGGCTCTTTCGCAATGAACTGAATCATTGATTCGGAATCACCTGGCATAGTGACTTCGACTGAATCTGGGTTTTTAAATACAGACTCAGTGACTTTGAAGTGAGCTTCTTTTTCGAGTTCTCTGTCTTCGCAGTGCCCTGTAATTTTCCAGTGCTGGCCCAGCGCAGGCTCAATAGGAAGATCTTCTGTTGCCACATCAACGACAATGACAACCTTTGTGGACCTAACTTTTGAGGAAGCATTGTTTAATAGTACGCCGGAGAAAATCGTGCGCTTTGCATGAAAAAAGCGTACGTTTGTAACGCGCATTTGAGCAGTACGATTTATCAAACGGACATCCCCATGTCTGATAGGACTTCAGAAAGTTCTTCGAGTCGGCGCAGCTTAACTTTCAACTCCAGATTTTCCTGCTCAAGCTTCCGCAGACGGTTCTGCTCCTGATTCCGATTGTTTATCTGGCTATCGTACTTCTTGGGCTTGCTATCGGCCTCGATTTTAGCCTCCGTAGCTTTGGGCAATACGCCTATCTCCCGAAGTCTGTTTTCAAGGTCTGCAAGCATTTTCCGAACTCCGGGGTTTTGCGTGAGTACTGACTTTGCGAAACCGCAGCCTTTCGCGACTTCAGTTCGACTAAGCTGTCCTCGATATACTATTTGCTTGAACCCAGAGTTCGTCATGGACTTCTCCCATACAACGAAACTCGCGACGCTTTCATCTTTGGGTGCTGCCATTACCAGTCTCCAGTCATCCGCGATTGATCAGTTTTTCGAGGGCTTCTTTTAGGCCAGGACTGCTTATTTTCTCACCTTTTTTGATTGGAAATGAGGCCATTAGTGCGCCTTCAGAGTCAAATTTGGTGTTTGAAGACCCCTTAATTAGGTTTTCGATCACCTCTTGATCATACTCGTCCAGGCCAATCGCCAGATGGGATTGCTTTTCGGTACTCTGTGAAGATGAACTGAGAGCTTCAATAGTTGGCAGGTTGTTGACTTCTCTCGCGATATTTAACTGGTTTCTGAGCCCTTTCATTTCGCCGAGCAATATCGAAACTTTATAGCGTAGAACAGGGTCTTCGATTTTTGACAGCTCGTTCTCATGGAGAATCTGTTCATTGCTGTGATGGCCAGTCTTAACTTTCTTTTCGATGCTCTTATTTGAGTGGTAGTCAAGCCACGCATCGATGGCCTCCCGGTAGGGGTTTCCTCCCTCCCGCTTGTTATAGATTGTCTGCTCACTCATTTTGATCGCGTCTTGAGCCAAATACTTAACTACAAGAGCAATAGTAGGAGTGACTGATTTCTCCACTAGGTCTTCACAGACTTTGCTAATTGCCATGATTTTTGTTCGAGTAGCTTGGCTTTTGGCTGACTCTGCAAGCCGGTCCGCAAAGGTTTTCACGCTTTCCTTGTTTCTAAATTGAGCGGTCATAATCTCTCAAATCCAGTTAATCTGCTGACTTTTTGATTAGATTTTGCGTCGGCTCAAAGCCTTCAAGCCTAACCGTTTCAATAACCTTCCGTTCGATTCCAAGTTCCCGTAGTGTCACGCGATTCGATGTGAGCTGTTCGATCTCGTGATCATCAAGTTCGGTGAGCAAGAAGCGGCACGCAGCATCTGACGCTATAGATTTCTCATCCGGAGTTAGAGGAGATAGAGATATAGGGCTGATGCCGTTATTGAACATGATTTGATCGATAAAATGATCTCTGTCTCGTTCAAGATCGCTATCTTTCAGGTGTGTATAAAGCCGACCTGCTTGAACTGTGCTATCCAAGGCTCTGAGTTCGTGAACCTCTGAGAAGGATATCTCTGGCTTGTCTGAAGCAATCAGCGCTGGCGTATGTTCTGTAGCTGAATCTTCGCTCGGAATTGACGCCGGAAGCTCTCTCACGCTTTCTAGGAGTCGATAGGTGGCATGGGCATCCATGAGCAATGAATCGAGTTGTTCTGTTTTTTCTTCAAGATTTGTTTCTTCGCCTTTAATCTCTGCCTTCAGGCTTTCGGAAATCGATGCGGATCCTTTTGATTTTAAGATCTGGAACCTCTCTGAATTGAGGCTTTCAAGCCGACGCCTCACCTCATCTACTTCCTTAGCCTTTCGTTGAGACTTTAGAAGCAACTTATTGGAATGAAGCCAAAGCTGGATCATCCAAGGTGTACCCGTTATGAGGTGTCTACACCTCACACAGTTTTTAGCGCCGCCTGGAACAGGCCCATAGGTGCCGCCTTTCGTAGTATTCTTTCTTAATAGCTCGCCTCCATCATGACAGCGAGTTCCACCGTACGGACAGATGCCAAGATTGTTGTTAATCCAGATGTTGGACGGAATTTTGTTACTCCCGATGTCAGCGAGAGTATTGGCATCGTTACTGGTGACATACTTCTTCGCCTCTTCCCAGCTTGCGGTTTTCAGCCATTGATTGAGGTTTTCTTGCTGCCCCAGCTCGATAGATTTCTTAGCCTGGTTTAACTGATCAGAGATGTGCCCAGGATCCATCTTTATGTAGTAAAGCGTCATTAAAATGGTGGAATGGCCAGCGACGACTTTGCTTAGGACTTCGATAGGTACGCCAGACTCTGCAAGAGCTGTTAGGCCAGCAACTCGGAGCCCGTGCGGAGTGAAAATCGTTTTTTCAGGCTGGTTCGTAACTGGGTTTCGTTTCAAAACGATCTCTACATCATGGCCTTCCTCTTTGAGACGCCTTTCAAGCTCTCCCATAAGTTTGTTCCAGTAGACTCGCATCTGGTTGTCGCTCGGAGGGCAATCTGGATTTTTCCCATCGCATGATCGCGGTGATCTAAAGAGATAAAATCTGTCTGGAATTTGAGCCAGCACTGTTTCAGAGGGTGTCATTTGAAAAACTTGAATTGGGATATCCCGATAAGCAGTGGGCTTAGAAACGGGATTGTACTTTTCCTGCCACTGTCTCAGATCATAAAAAAGATCGATAAGCTCAATATTGTACCAAGGAATTGTGTAGCCAGACGTCTCGGAAAAACCGGTATCTCTGTCTTGGGTTTTGTTTGTGTTGATAAAAAAACCAGTGCTGTTCTCAGTCGCAGAGTGAATATTTTTGACCACTCCTCTGTTCCGCAGCTTGTTTCCCAGGCTGCGCCAGTAGTTGCTGCGCTGGGAACTATTTTTAATCCATTTTTTCTTTGAACGGTCAAAGACTTCCTCATCTCCCTCACCGGAATCGAGAGATGTCACTTGTATTTTTCTAATAGGGAGGTCGAGCATCACCAGGAAGACGTATGAAATGGTTGGAATCCAGATGCGCTCTGATACACCCGAATCGTTCCAGCGATCAAAGTACTCAGCAGATATCGACTTCGGCCATTCGAAATCGTTTTCGGTGATAATCTCTTTGCATTTGAGTAGCCAAGCTGTAGGCATGGCCAATTTGACAGATTCTGATGGTCGATAATTTCCGTCATTCTGCGAATCTATTTTCCGAAGTTCTGATGGACTGAAAATCGGAAATCCAATTCTCGTATATTCACCTGAATCTTCATCATATTCAGTAAGGTTGGTGTCAATCAGCCAGTTACCAAACCTGTTGATTCGGTTAAAGTGAGCCTTTTGATTCACCCCGTTGGACTGGTAGCACTCGAAAAAGGAGCCTCTTGATGCTCTCGCCATATACCTAAGAGGGTTTTGAGAATCTTCCTCGGTGAGCAGGAAATTATAAAAGTGAGTGAAAGCTGCGTAGAAGCTTTTAGTGCTCTTGATGCTCTGTTCGTTCACGAATTCCTGAAATAGAAATAGCCATTCATTGAACTCGGGATTGGGTAGGGAGCTGGTTTGATGCGAAGCGGTTAAATCACCAAACGTTCGTGCAGATTTTGCCCGTATTGAGAAATCATTGTTTTCGTGATGTAGCTCTAGGGCTAAACCAATTTTTCTCAGTCCGACGGACCAATGATTTTTTAGGGCACCCAAGTGCTTGCCAGACTCATCCTTTATCGAGCTGGTAATCTCTACCCATCTTTCAATTCCCAAATCTTCCAGGTGCGTTACATCGTAGGCTTTACTGATCAAATCAGATAGCATTGCAGTGCCTTTCACAATGTTTGCCCGAGCACTTTCCGACTTTGCTTTTTTGTAGAAATCGGGGTGCTTTTCGACTCGGTCTATGACTGCTCTAGCAAAAGGTGATGCTATAGCCGTCTCATACATAGACTTGCGGACGTTGGCGTTTTTGATCCCTGCAAAGCTTTCTAGTAGCCCCAACAGTGGGGCCTCGACCTCTTTCTTTTCTACTCTCGACATCAACTCTTGAACGAATTCGATTTCTTCAGAATCGTAAAAAGAGATAATCAGATTACAAAGCTCTTCATTGGACAGCCGGGCGGGATTTGCTTTCACATCCATAGTTCGAAGTCCTTAAAGTTAATTGCTCTCGTTAACTAGAAATTTGCCTGAAATTACTTCGCGGGCTCGATTTAGCTCTGATTCAATTCGTTTTGCGGTGGGTCCTGTGTAGACGACTTGACTCAGCGGGCTCCGGTGTCTCATTGTGATTTGAATCGTCTTCGTGCCCATTCCACCCTCTTCGAGCATACGGCCAAAACGGTGGCGGAATCCGTGAGCTGTTGTTCCATATTTTTTGCCAACGGGTATTGAGATACCGGAGTTTTTCTCTAATCGCGCATAAGCTCTTTCCAGAGCCTTGTTGTATGAAGCAATAGAGTAGGGCTCTCCAACGTAGCTTTGGTTGTCGCTCGCATCTGTGCCCCTAGAGACAAAAAGGAACGGATGGTCAGGCTTTCCTCTTAATTTCCTTTCTTTTAAAAATCCCTCGCGATAACGGAGGTAGTATAGGTACATGTTTCTGAACAGATATTCCGCGCCTTCGTGGATGAAATACACGGGAGCGATGAGGTTTGAATCCGTTGCAAGATTCTTCCAGCCCGCTCGATAGGATTTACTTACTCCAGCTGTGCTCCTCGGGACCAAGCCGCGCTCTCTTAAATATGCAGCACGAGTTTTTTGACCCTCACCAGACAAATACGTAGCAGCTTGGGCTGGGTTTCTCAGAAAAACTCTGCATCCATGCCCAGAGTCTGGAACTGCATCGTTAAACCAAAGATGGAAAGGCTCCGAAATCCTCGTTCCGCCGAAAAGCAGCAACAGGGTGATCATTTTGGCTGTCACGTCTTCTTGCTCATGAGGGGGAAGACTTGGATCTGGGTTCAGCATGAACCCTCTTGAGAGTAGAGGTTCAATTAGCTCCTCGGGAAATGCAATTGCCTCCCGATGCTCCATCGATGGGCCTTCCTCTTTTCCAAGGTCTATGATCCTGCTTCTTTCCTTATCGGCAGATTCCTGAGCGATCTGCTTAGTGTTTTTAAGGTGGCTCATAAGGCCGCGCTGCTTTTCCCGCATTGCGGTATACAAAAAACGAATTGATTCTTCAGGAGATGATGGACGTAGATTCTTCTTGGTAATTGGAGATGTGGTATAGCCTTCTTCATTGCACCATTCAATGAACCTCTCAAGCGCCGAAATCAGATTCCTTGTTGCTCGCTGCGAAGTGGGGGGCCAATAGAGACCAGTTGGATCCGATTGGTTATCGATAGAAATGGTGCCTGTAATTAAAGCCATAGCAAATGCCCGGAACGCGGCTCTGTGGGGATTATTTGCCTCCCAAGTTGATTTGTCGTCGCGGGTTGCTATGCAATAATCCCAGAATAACCCAAGCGCTCTCGCTGTGTTCTTCTTCCATGTATCCCCTTTAAAAGGAAAAGCGCTGAAGTACTCAATCAAAGTAGTCACCGGCCTTACGTGACCATCCTTCTCCAAATACAGAACTGGGATTTTTGACCCAAGGTCATTACGCTGTTTCTGGAGAAACAGTGCGTGGTGCTGAGGAGTCGTTGAAATCTTCTTGTTAAGCATAGAGATTCTCCAAAGGTGGTAAGTTTATTATAGGTGGTTTTTACATAATCGACAATTTTCCCTTTTGGGTTGCATTTCCAGTCATCAGCTATATAATGGCATTCATACTTTGCTGAGTTGGTAACCCTTGGTAAGTTTTGGTAGGGGGTTACTTGAGCATCGGCCTTCTAAGCCGAGGGTCGCAGGTTCAAGTCCTGCCGGGCGCACCATATTAACCGTCGGTAAGACCGATACCTATGGCGCCATTTCAGCAAAGTTAACTTAAAGTATCTGTTGGTAA
>Ga0307976_1001034_pt1 | contig 13906 bp, 14 predicted proteins | sample OrgLakmetagen919_FD_201836 | JGI IMG/M metagenome (GOLD analysis project Ga0307976, IMG submission 201836) | Saline water microbial communities from Organic Lake, Antarctica - #919 | ecosystem: Environmental > Aquatic > Non-marine Saline and Alkaline > Saline | place: Antarctica: Organic Lake... | reverse complement strand
CTGCATCACATCGGCGGTAGTCACTTTTGCCATGTTTCCTGCTTTGTCTTTAATCATAACATTCCCGTTTTTTTTCATCGCCGTAAGTTTCGCACCATTCAAGGCTTTAAAAGAATATTTCCCATCATTACTTTCGATGGCATTCATTAAATTTTTAGCGGTAACTTTACCTGAAACGACGTGATATTTCAAAACGTCTTGCAACATTTTTTTGTTTTCGTCTTTCAAAAGATTTTTTACTGCTCCATTGGGCAATTTTTTGAAAGCTTGATTGGTAGGTGCAAAAACGGTAAAAGGACCATCACCTTGCAGTGTTTCGGCCAGTCCAGCTTTTTTAACTGCGGCGACCAGGGTTGTGTGGTCATTTGATTCTATCGCATTTTCAACGATATTTTTAGAAGGGTACATTTTGGACCCGCCAACCATTTTGGTTTGCGCAAAACTTGCCGTTCCGACTAAAATGGTAACACATAAGATGAATTGTTTAAATACATTCAGTTTCATAATATTAAGTTTTAAGGTTTAAAAAATCAAGATAAATATACTGCAATTATTTTACAATTTAAATAATTTTACATTTTTATTAATTATTTTCGGTTTAAAGGGGTGAATATGAAAATTATTACCAATAAAAATTACAAAATTAAATCAATTGACCAGAGCTGATTGCTTAGTTTTGTAAAAACTTGGGTTCGATCATTTTCTTGCCGGTCGGCTTTTAGGTCTGTGTGTTGAGCTGTTTCCATTTGTTTTGGGACAACTCGATATAGGATGTGAGAGTTAGTTTTTAAAAACATAATATTGAGTTTTTTATATAATTTTCACGCAACTTGAGAGCTCAATTAGTACAAGAAGCATTTATGCGATATCACAAATCACATTCGGTATTAGAGCTATAAGACCGTCGAATAAATTGTAAAAAATTAATAGTACCTTTATCCAAAAGCCTGTGATGTTAACAAGCGCACCTTGGCATTATTATGTAATGGCCGCTATTTATATGCTGGCCGGGCTCAATCACTTTCGAAGGCCGGAGCTCTATTTGAAAATTATGCCACCATATTTGCCTAAACCTCAATTTTTGGTAGGCTTGAGTGGTGTTTTGGAAGTTTTGGCCGGAATTGGGTTATTAGTTGCGGCAACAAAAAGCACTGCCATTTACCTTATTATAGCTTTACTTTTTTCATTTTTTACCGTTCATATTTATATGCTGATTTCTGAAAAAGCAGGAATGGGCCTTCCAAAAATTTTACTTTTTTCACGCCTTCTGCTTCAGTTTGGATTGATTTGGTGGGCTTTCAACTATTTAGGTACATAGTTCCAAAAATTCGTGCCCTCAATTTAAACTAAAGGTGCTGATCAATTCAATGCCGTCGGTGTTATATTCATATTGATAGAGCATTTCGCCGCCCACCATCAATAGAATTTCTTCAAGTGGGATCACGTCAAAAGTTTCAATATCTTCAAAATGATCCAGCATAAAAAGTTCTGGTGTTTGTTGGGCATCATAAATTTTCAAGCCTTGACTTCCATCGCAAACAAACAATAAATCGTTTTTAATCCCTAATCCATAAGGCTCTGTCAGCTCATAAACGGCTTCTACTTGCGGATCGGTTTTATCGGAAATATCAATGACTTCCAATTGGCTGAGTTCCTGGCCGCAGTTATTGCCACCACGAATTGTTACATAAGCCTTATCATCTTGAACCACCACAGGATCGCAACCCACAACGTGCCGGATATTTGAAATATATTCTGGGGACCTGCGGTCAGATATTTTATAAATGAACATTCCATTTGGGCTTCCGAGGTATAAAAAATCACCCTGATTAAAAATTGTTTCAATATTAAAGCTGGTATTTATGCTGTTTACCCTTTGTGGACTTGCAGTATTTTGAATGTTAAAAACATCAATTTCACCTGGCGAAACGGTATAGAGGAAATTGTCCACGATTTTAAACCTAGCCAAAGAGCCTCCGGTGCCCGTTGATCCTGAGGCATCACCAACAGCAGGACCTGCATTGAATACAGGTCCTTCTGGAACTTCCCTGGTTTCTGTTCGTGTGGTGTAACCCGTAATTATCTCGCTTGAAAAATCGACGTTTCGATAATCCACTGAAGAAACGCCCGAAGGAACCGGCGGTTGATAAGGCTCAAAAACATTTTCCAGACGGTGGTCTATTTCAATTTGATCAATATTGCCAATATCAAAAACCACTAAATCCCTTCCGCTGTTTGCATACAATTTATCATTCCTAACGGCAACATCGGTGTTTCTTGGGATTTTCAAAAAATATTTTTTCACCGGGCTCTCAGGGGACCGGTTATCTAAAATATGGACACCTTTCAAGTCATCATTGATAAAAATGTAATTTTGGTAAGCATAAATTTTACCTGACTGTTCAATGATTTTTGGCTCTTGAACTTCTGTTTGGGACCTAAAATCAGCTAGTGACGCAGTTTCTGGGACAGCGACTTTATAGTTAACTGTTCGTGTTCCACTATCGTCATCATTGCTGCAAGCCCCGCAAACAATCAGAAAACAAAGCAATCCGTATAACTTTTTCATAACAATTTCATTTTTAATGACTTGGAAAGGTATAAAAATAAATTCAAAGCCTTGCATAAATTGAAAATTACCGAAGCTGTCAGTTTGTCAGAACATCAAATTCCTTATCTTTGCAAATTGATTTGATTTGAATCACAAGGATTATGGAGAAGGTAATTGACGAAAACAAACAAGGAACAGCAGTTGGAGCACCGGCCAAGAAAGGTAATGGCAAGAAAATGATGATCGAAAGCTACGGCTGCGCCATGAATTTTAGCGACAGCGAAGTCGTCGCATCCATCATGGCTGCTGAAGGTTATGAAACGACCCAAAACCTGGAAGAGGCCGACCTGGTTTTGGTCAACACCTGTTCCATTCGTGAGAAAGCTGAGCAGACGGTGCGCAAACGTTTGGAAAAATACAACGCTGTCAAAGAGCACAACCCAAAAATGAAAGTTGGCGTCCTGGGCTGTATGGCAGAGCGTTTAAAAAGCAAATTCCTCGAACAGGAAAAAATAGTCGATCTGGTCGTGGGCCCAGATGCTTATAAGGACTTGCCAAATCTAGTGGAAGAGGTTGAAGATGGCCGCGATGCAATTAACGTGCTTCTGTCCAAAGATGAGACTTATGGCGATATTTCGCCCGTGCGTTTGCAAAGTAATGGCGTTTCCGCCTTTGTCTCTATTACACGCGGTTGCGATAATATGTGCACCTTTTGTGTAGTTCCGTTTACGCGCGGCCGCGAGCGAAGCCGTTCGCCACAGAGCATCGTTCAGGAGGTTCAGGATTTGGCGGCAAACGGCTACAAAGAAATCACCTTATTGGGGCAAAATGTGGACAGCTATCTTTGGTATGGCGGTGGCTTGAAAAAAGACTTCAAAAAAGCATCGCCAATGCAAAAAGCCACGGCGGTAAATTTCGCTGATTTACTGGAAATGTGTGCTAATGCAGAACCTAAAATGCGCATCCGTTTTTCCACGTCAAACCCACAGGATATGACTCTTGATGTGATTGAAACGATGGCAAAACACCGCAATATCTGTAATTATATTCACTTACCGGTACAAAGCGGAAGCGACCGGATTTTAAAAAAAATGAACCGCTTGCACACCCGCGAAGAATATTTTGAACTCATCGACAACATCAGGAAAATCATTCCCGATTGCGGGATTTCTCAGGATATGATTGCCGGTTTTCCCACAGAAACCGAAGAGGACCAGCAAGATACCTTGTCGCTGATGAAGAATGTCAAATATGATTTTGGCTATATGTATAAATATTCCGAGCGTCCCGGAACGGTCGGTGCGCGTAAGTTTGAAGACGATGTGTCGCCAGAAGTCAAAAAACGCCGTTTACAGGAGATCATCGATTTACAGCTCAAGCATTCGGCTTACCGAACTAAACAGCACCTTGGTAAAACCGAGGAAGTGTTGATTGAAAAAGAGTCTAAAAAATCTGATCAGGAATGGGCGGGGCGGAACACGCAAAACACAATGGTGGTTTTTCCAAAAGAAAATTATCAGGTCGGTGATTTTGTAAACGTAAAAATGAACGATTGCACCAGCGCCACTTTAAAAGGTGAGGCTGTGGGGCTGTCGGAGAATAATTAATCTATACTTCAGACCCCAAAGGTTCATTTAGATCGTGTAAAAAAACCTTTGGGGTCTGAAATTATTAAAGAATTGAAAGCTTAAAAAGTTTTAGATCACAAGGGCTGGAATTTGTCCGTCGAGGCGGAAACCTTTGGGGCCTGAGCTGGAATATTTTTATGAAAAAGGTGTAAATCATTAAATTTATTTCCCAAAATTGGCAGTATTGAATTAGGGTTAAATGCGAAAATTTAATTTGAGTTTAAAAAATCAATCACATGCAAAAAAACGATCTTAATAGAGAATGGAAATAAAAAAAATTACAATGAAGGCATACAAGTATTATTTTACAAACCGGCTTCAAGCTTCATCTGATGAAATGAGGAGCATAAATTTCCCCTTTGGGGATTAAGGGGAATATGGAATCAGTTCAAGCAGTAAAACAACGATTTGAAATCATCGGTAACGATGCCGGGCTCAACCGAGCGATTGAAAAAGCAGTTCAGGTGGCGCCGACCGATATTTCAACACTCGTCACTGGTGAAAGTGGCGTCGGGAAAGAGAGTATCCCAAAGATAATACATTCACTTTCACACCGAAAACACAATAAATATATTGCTGTCAATTGTGGCGCCATCCCAGAAGGCACGATCGACAGCGAATTATTTGGTCATGAAAAAGGCGCCTTTACCGGGGCGACAAAAACGCGTCAGGGTTATTTTGAAGAAGTTGACGGCGGCACAGTTTTTCTCGATGAGGTGGGTGAACTGCCTTTGACCACGCAAGTGCGGTTGTTGCGGGTTTTGGAAAATGGCGAATTTATAAAAGTGGGATCTTCCAGTGTTCAAAAAACCGATGTGCGCATTGTCGCAGCCACGAATATGAATATGCTGGAAGCCATTAAAAAACAGAAATTCAGGGAAGACCTTTATTACCGATTGACGACAATTGAGATCCATTTGCCACCATTGCGCGATCGAAAAGAGGATATTCATCTGCTGTTCAGGAAGTTTGCTTCTGATTTTGCTTTAAAATATAAAATGCCCACGGTCCGGCTTAATGATGATGCCGTGCGATCTTTATTGAATTACCCCTGGGGAGGAAATATTCGTCAATTGCGCAATATCGCCGAACAGCTTTCTGTATTGGAACAAAAACGCAGTATTGACCGGGATATCCTAAAGGCATATTTACCCGAAATAGGGAATAACCTGCCCGCGGTGATTTCAGAAGATCGCAAAAAAGATGATTTTAGCAATGAGCGCGAAATCCTTTACAAGGTTCTTTTTGACATGAAAAATGATATCAATGATCTGAAAAAGCTCACGATGGAACTGATGCAAAACGGGGACAGCGAAAAGGTGAAAGATGATAACGAAGGCTTGATCCAAAAAATTTATGGCGAAAATGAAGAGCAAGAAGCCAATCAAGAAGAACTGGAAGACCAGATGGACGTGCTTCAAATTCCAGAGCATAAAAACAAAGAGCCCCGAAAACCAGAGCCTGAAGACGATCCTTATTCTTTTGCCGAAGATATAGAGGAGGAAGAAACCCTTTCGCTTCAGGACAAGGAATTGGAACTCATTGAAAAATCACTGGAACGCCACAGCGGAAAGCGAAAAGCAGCCGCCAAAGACCTGGGTATCAGCGAGCGAACGCTTTACCGTAAAATCAAATATTATGGGCTTTAGAAATTTTATGGATTTGAAAAAAGCTTTGTTTTGGCTTGGTTTGAGTGTGGTTTGTTTCATTCAGGCCTCATGCGGATTTTATTCCTTGAGCGGCGCTAATGTTGGGGATGCGGAAACCTTTCAAGTCGTGCGGTTTCAAAATCAGGCAGATCTGGTCGAGCCGGGAATCGACCGGCAGTTTACGCTGGCGCTTGAAAATTTGATTCTAAATCAAACCGGTCTTTCTTTAGTTACTTCTGGTGGCGATCTTCGCTATGAAGGTAATATTACTGAATATTATGTCTCGCCGATGACGTCCACCGCTCAAAGTACAGCCGCGCAAAACCGTTTGACCATTGCCGTGAACGTGCGTTTTTACAATAATCTGAACCCTGAAAAAGATTTCGAAAAGAAATTTTCGTTTTATTTTGACTATCCGGCCAATCAGCAATTAAACGGATCAACGCTTGATGCGGCGGTCGAACAGATCTATGACAGGATAACCCAAGAAATATTTAATGAATCTTTAACCGATTGGTGAAAAATGGATAAAAAGCATTTCATAACACTTTTGCATAAAAATTTAGATCCCTCGGCCGCGGAAACTGAAGAACTTTCAGGAATGCTTGCCGAATATCCTTTTTTTCAGTCTGCCCTTGCTTTGCGATTGAAAGGTTTGCACCAGCATCAAGGTTTTGCATATAATTCAGCCTTAAAAAAAACCGCTGCCCACACCATCAACCGCGGGGTTTTATTTGATTACATCACTTCTGAGGATTTTCAGCAGCACAAGACAGCGGCAAAAATTCAAAAACGCGAATCACCGGAACAAACCATCATTCGGGACGGCGACCTAGGCGTCAATCAGCAAGAGGCGGAACAAGTCCTCGACCCAGGTTTATTTCTGAAGAAAGGGGAAGAATTAGAGGCGGAGAAGTCGCCTTTGGAAAACGAAGGGATATCAGGCGATCAAAACGATACAGAAAAAACACCGGCAAATTTTGATAGAACTAAAGCGCATTCATTTTCAGATTGGTTAAGATTGACAAAAGCCAAGCCCATTGAGCGAAAAGTTGACGCTTCCGCAGAAAAAGAGGAAGAAAAAAACCCTGATCGGCATGAAAAAATCATCGATGAGTTTATTGCCAATAAACCAAAAATAAAACCTTCAGCAGAGCAAAAAAAGCATCCAGAAATGCGCACAACCCACACTAATCAAAGCTTGATGACAGAAACTTTGGCCAGGGTCTATTGGGATCAAAAGAACTATGACCGCGCTATTCAATCTTATAAGATATTAATTTTGAAAAATCCCGAAAAAAGTGGTTTCTTTGCAGATCAAATTCGCGCAATTGAAGAAATAAAGGAAAAAAAATAATTTATGAGTACGTTTACAATATTTCTCGCATTAATCATCATCGTGTCCTTTCTATTGGTCATTGTGGTTATGGTTCAAAACCCTAAAGGCGGCGGACTGTCTTCCTCGTTTGGCGGGGGTGGAGCCTCACAAGGCGGTGGCGTCAAGAAAACCGGTGACTTTTTGGACAAGGCCACCTGGACACTTGCCACTGTTCTGCTGGTTTTGATCTTGCTTTCCAATGTTTCCATTATGGACAGCAGCAGTTCCAAAAGCCGCATTATCGATGAGGGCAATATACCCACAGCACCTGCACAAAATCAAACCCGTCCCACAACACCTGGTTCCCCTGGTGGAGCGAACTAAAATAATAGCAGCCAATAAAGGATTGCTTAACGGAGTTAAAATGCTTAAAAAATGCCAACTTGTCACTAAGTTGGTGTTTTTTTATGCTTAAAATCTAAAAATGACAGCTTTTTTGGAGTGGCATAATTTTAGACTTAATTAGGGAAAGAAAAAATTTCACTTTAAAAACTTAGCAATATGGCTTTAAAATTTAAACCTCTGGCTGACCGTGTGGTCGTTGAGCCGGTTGAAGCTGAAAGTAAAACAGCTGCAGGGATATATATCCCCGATTCCGCAAAAGAAAAACCACAGCACGGCAAAATTGTCGCTGTTGGAAAAGGAACAAAAAAACATGAGATGACCGTGAAAGAAGGCGATAAAGTCCTTTACGGAAAATTTGCTGGATCAGAGTTGAAACTCGACGGTAATGACTATCTCATTATGCGTGAAGACGATATTCTGGGAATCCTGTAAACTCAAATTAATTGACTAATCATTTTAAAAATATTTAAAAATGGCTAAAGACATAAAATTTAATATCAATGCCCGCAATGGAATTAAGCGCGGTGTAGATGCACTCGCGGACGCTGTGAAAGTAACTCTCGGCCCACGTGGAAGAAATGTAATTATCAGTAAATCATTTGGCGCTCCTGTTGTTACGAAAGATGGAGTAACCGTTGCCAAAGATATTGAGCTTGAAAACCCACACGAAAATATGGGAGCTCAAATGGTAAAAGAAGTTGCTTCAAAAACAAATGACCTCGCTGGTGACGGAACTACAACAGCAACAGTTCTGGCTCAAGCAATCGTTCAAGAAGGTTTGAAAAACGTTGCTGCCGGAGCTAACCCAATGGAATTGAAAAAAGGTATTGACAAAGCAGTCAAAGCCTTGACAAATGACTTGGAAAAGCAAACCGTGGAAGTCGGCAGCTCTTCTGAACAAATTAAACAAATTGCCTCAATTTCTGCTAATAACGATGAATTGATCGGCGACTTGATTTCAAAAGCTTTTGGAAAAGTTGGGAAAGAAGGTGTGATCACCGTTGAAGAAGCAAAAGGAACAGAAACTTATGTGGACGTGGTAGAAGGAATGCAGTTTGACCGCGGTTACCTTTCACCTTATTTCGTTACCGATAGTGAAAAGATGACCACTAATCTGGAAGATCCTTATATCTTAATTGTTGACAAGAAAATTTCAACGATGAAAGATTTAATGCCGGTCCTTGAGCCAGTTGCGCAAAGTGGAAAACCATTGATGATCATCGCTGAAGATGTCGATGGCGAAGCGCTCGCAACACTTGTCGTCAATAAATTGCGTGGTTCATTGAAAATCGCTGCTGTTAAGGCACCAGGATTTGGGGACCGCAGAAAACAAATGCTCGAAGACATCGCCATTTTAACCGGTGGGACCGTGATTTCTGAAGAAGCCGGACACACCCTTGAAAATGCCACACTTGAGCAGCTCGGTACTGCTGAAAAAGTGAGCATGGATAAAGACAATACGACACTTGTCAACGGTGCTGGCGATGATGAACAGATTAAAAACCGCGTCAATCAGATCAAAGCGCAGTTAGAAAATAATACTTCCGACTATGACAGTGAAAAACTGCAAGAACGCTTGGCTAAATTAGCTGGCGGGGTTGCAGTGCTTTACGTCGGTGCGGCTTCTGAAGTTGAAATGAAAGAGAAAAAAGACCGCGTTGACGATGCCCTTCACGCGACACGCGCTGCCGTGGAAGAAGGAATTGTTGCCGGTGGTGGTGTCGCTTTGGTCCGTGCCAAAGAAGTTTTGGCTAAAATAAAGGCTGAAAATAAAGACGAAGAAACTGGAATTCAAATCGTGCACCGCGCCATTGAATCTCCATTGCGCACAATTGTTGAAAATGCTGGTGGAGAAGGATCAGTTGTAATCAGCAAAGTGATTGAAGGTAAAAAAGGTCATGGATATGATGCGAAAAGTGAAAGCTATGTCGATATGATGAAAGCTGGAATCATCGATCCCAAAAAAGTAACGCGAATTGCCCTTGAAAATGCAGCTTCCGTTGCTGGAATGATCTTGACGACTGAATGTGCACTTATTGACATTCCTGAAGATAACGATAGCGCCGGTGGTGGCGGTGGAATGCCACAAGGCGGAATGGGCGGTGGAATGCCCGGAATGATGTAATTTTGTGAGACCCGCATTTCAAAACGCCGCAGGCTTTTGCAATGTGATGGTCGAACTAATCCCTACCGAATACTCGGGATGGGTATCTTATTTCTAAAAAAAGTCAGGCCCCAAAGGTTTTAAAATCTTTGGGGTCTGTTTTTTGGAGTATGTCAGTTATAGTTTAAACAAAATACACCCCAAAGATCCAGCAGACCTTTGGGGTGTTTTCATTTACAATCAAATTCAGATTTAAAAATCAAGCTGATAATTTTTACCAATATTATCGGCCTTGCTGTGATCGACTTTTAAATCTTTGATTTTTCCAGTTTTTAGATCATAAACCCAACCGTGGACTTTCAAATCCTGGCCGCTTTTCCAGGCATTTTGAACAATGCTGGATTTTGCAAGGTTTTTCACCTGTTCTTCCGTGTTGAGTTCCACATAGCGATCGAAGCGCTCATCATCATTTTTGATAGCGTCGATTTCCTTGTTGTTGAAACGGTATGTGTCTTTAATGTGCCGCAACCAATTGTCGATCAAACCAACCGGTTGATCGCCCATCGCTGCCTTAACACCGCCACAACCATAGTGTCCACAAACGACAATATGCGGCACCTGTAGCGCGTTGACCGCATAATCCAGTACGCTCAAGGCATTCATATCTGAATGCAAAACCATATTTGCAATATTACGGTGCACGAAAACTTCCCCCACATCGGCGCCAATCACATCATTGGCCGGAACACGGCTGTCTGAACAACCAATCCAAAGCAAAGGTGGTTTTTGGCCTTTGGCGTGTTCCTTAAAAAAGTCGGGGTTTTCACCGACTTTCCGCTCGACCCATTTTTCATTGTTCTTAAATAAATTTTCATAAAAGGCACTCATAATACGCGTGTTTTAGGGTTATAAAATGTGAGGTAAAATAAAATAAAATGACTTGTTTTGATTTAAATTTGGAAGGGATTAACTTTTAAAATTAGTGTCTTGCGGTGTTTTTTGAAGGCTTTTCAATATTCAAACGAATCAATTTTTCCATTTAAAATTTGTTTAATTACTTTACTTTGTTACAAACTTAATTTGCATAAGTTCTTGAAACTATCCGTTTTTCGCTTTCTGAAATTTATTTTTAAGTTCCCTGGAAGGCATTGATTCTTTGAAGAAACAGTGTTGTTAATGAATGAAGTCCGGTTTTTGCCCAGTCCGTTTCATTGGTTAACTTTACATCTTATGACTAATAAAAAAGACATCAGGTGGTTGCAGATATTCAGCAATTACGAGAAGGCATTCAAAAAGTTAAATGAATATCTGGGATATGAAAACCCCAATGAATTGGAGCGTCAAGGGATTATTCAATCTTTTGAATATACGTTTGAACTGAGCTGGAAAGTCCTTCAGGACTTACTCAAGGATAAGGGCCTGCAAAATAGTGTTGGCCCAAAAGCTGTCTTTCAACAAAGTTCTCGAAACGGCTATCTAAAAAATGGAGAACTCTGGATGGCGATGCTTGAAAGCCGCAATTTATCGGCCCATACTTATGACGAGCAAACAGCAAATAAGATAGTTGCTCAAGTGCGAATTGATTTTAGGGCGGCTTTTCAAAATTTACAAGAGAACTTGATTAAAGAAAAGGAAGAAAATTATTCAGAATGAAGAGAGCTTCAAATTCAGGAATCAGTCAGGTTCATTGGGATTCCATCCTTAAAATTTTTCTGAATAACCCAAAACTCAATTCGATGGTTTTATTTGGTTCGCGGGCGAAAGATGATTTTCAGCCCGGCTCTGACATAGATATTGCCTTAAAAGCTAATGAGCTGGATTTGAATGATATTCTCAGTTACAAGGTAAAGCTTGACGATTTAAATTTGCCTTATCTATTCGTATATTTTAGTTTTCAAAAATATTAAAGAACCAGCTTTAAAAGAACACATCGAAACTGCGGGAATAGAACTGTTTGTCCGCTGAAGTCCTATTGAAAATCATCCAATAATCATCCCCGCAATTGTCGCGGAAAGCAAAGACGCTAAAGTTCCCCCAATGACGGCTTTTATGCCAAACTGGGAAAGTGTTTTACGCTGCCCCGGGGCTAAGGACCCAATGCCGCCCAGCTGGATCCCGATCGAAGCAAAGTTGGCAAATCCGCAGAGCATATAGGTCGCCATAATAACAGATTTTTGATAAGTTAGGTTCAGTCCAGTTGCGGTATCTTTCAACTCGGCGAGCTGGACATAACCCACAAATTCGCTCGCGGCAAGCTTGATTCCCAAAAGCTGTCCCATCAACATCACGTCTTCAGAATTGATCCCGATGAGCCACATCAAAGGCGCGAAAATAATACCTAAAATAGCTTCGACTGAAAATTGAGCGTATGGCGTATATTCAGCCAAAAGCGAATTTAAACCGACCCAGCTGCCAAATTTCCCAAACCCATAATTGACCATCGCGATCAAAGCCACAAAAACCAAGAGCATCGCCGCGACGTTTGCGGCAAGGCGCAAACCTTCGCCGGTTCCTGTGGTAATGGCATCGAGAATATTAGTGCCAATTTTATCATCGGAAACCGAAACATCCGTGGTAATTGGTTTTTGCTGTGGGTAGAGCATTTTTGAAATCACAATAGCACCAGGTGCTGCCATTACTGAAGCCGCGAGCAAGTGTTTGGCATATTCCAGTCGCACTGCTGCATCATCACCACCCAGAAAACCAATATATGCCGCCAAAACACCACCGGCAACAGTTGACATTCCACCGACCATCACGAGTAAAATTTCAGATTTTGTCATCCGTTCCAGATAGGCTTTGATCATCAAGGGCGCTTCGGTCTGACCGAGGAAAATATTTCCCGCGACGCTCAAGCCTTCTGGCCCGGAAACGTTTAGTAATTTTGTTAAGACCCAGGCAAAGCCTTTTACCACTACTTGGATTACGCCCAAATAAAAAAGCACGGAAGTGAGCGCGGAAAAGAAAATAACAGTGGGTAAAATTTGGAAGAGAAAAATATAACCATACTGATCTTGATCCATCAAATCACCGAGCAGGAATGCACTTCCGGCTTTTGTAAACTCGAGGATCTTGACAAAAATACTGCCCACAAAATTAAAGCAGGCCTGGACCCATTCTACTTCCAAGACGCCATAAGCAAGCAGAAGTTGCAGGCCGAGACCTATTCCCACGGTCTTCCAGTTGATGGCCTTTCGTTTGCTGCTCAGCAGGAAGGCCAGTAAAATCAAGGAAAACATTCCCAAGGCGCCACGCCAAAAACCCTCAAAGGTAAAGCCTTGATTTGGGACACGTTCAAATGTATTGACTGTGGTGTTTTCCTTTTGGAAAGAGCTGAATTTAAAACTTTTTTCCCCCGAAGTGAATTCCAGTTTATCTTCTGAAGGCTGATTGACGCGAAGCTGAACTGCTTTATTGTCTTTAGCCATTAGTACTAAGGAAGGCGCGTCATATAGATATTTCCCGGAAAGGCTATCACCACTTTTTTGATTGTAAAAAAAATAGCGGTTTTCAGAAAGTCTGAGCCGCCATCCTTCGTTGTCTAAAGAATCTTTAGGGCTCAATAAAGCCGCATTGGCAGAGGTGAGGCGCCACTCATTTTCGATGTTCTGACCTTGGGTTAAAAAAGGTAAAAGCCCACAAATAAAGCAAAGAACAACGGAAAAAGTTCTCATAGATTACTCGCGTTTGGAAATTTCATCCCTGATTTCAGCCGCTTGCTCATAATCTTCATTTTTCACCGCAGCGTCCAATGCCTTTTTTAGGTCCTTTAATGATTTCTTTTGCCACCCTTGTTTGGGTTTTTCGGGCGTTTTAGGGTCTTCCCCTTCCATTTCTTCCGGTTGCACCATCATTTCTGATTTGCTTTCTTTCTGACCTTCGCCGGATTTCAAAATTATCCCGGCCTTGTCGAGAATATTTTTATAAGTAAAAATCGGGGCGCCAAAGCGCAAAGCCAAAGCAATTGCATCGCTTGTGCGGGCATCGACGGTTTCTTCGACTTCATCACGCTCACAGATCAAACTGGAATGGAAAACGCCATCGACCAGTTTATGGATGATGACTTTTTTAACCTGAATGGAAAAGCGGTCTGAAAAGGTTTTGAATAAATCGTGGGTGAGCGGCCGTGGCGGTTTGATGTCTTTTTCCAGCGCGATGGCAATGCTCTGCGCTTCAAAAGCCCCAATGACGATGGGAAGCTGTTTTTCACCGTCCACTTCACTCAATAAAAGTGCATAAGCCCCATTTTGG
>Ga0307976_1001022_pt1 | contig 14045 bp, 12 predicted proteins | sample OrgLakmetagen919_FD_201836 | JGI IMG/M metagenome (GOLD analysis project Ga0307976, IMG submission 201836) | Saline water microbial communities from Organic Lake, Antarctica - #919 | ecosystem: Environmental > Aquatic > Non-marine Saline and Alkaline > Saline | place: Antarctica: Organic Lake... | reverse complement strand
CATCCACGACCTCTTTTCGAGGCTGTTTCTGGCTCTGAACTCCAGCCTTGTAGGAAGGCTGGGATGACAACACGTCAACGTCATGCCCATCGCTCACCCATTGGCGCACAATGGTTCGCAACATAGAGGCATACGGGGGAGTATCGGGCCAATAAAAGCGGTGGATTGCCAAAACCTTCAAGTGTGTTTCCTCAATACTGCTTCCAAACCGTCTGCATCACATAATCACGATAACTATGAATAATGCGAACCACTTTATCCGCCACATTGGGCATGCTGTAATCAGCCACCAACCTCAGCGTCCGCTCTTCACCACGGCCCTGGGTTTCCAGAATGGCCAGGCCCTGCAGCACACGCTCCTTGCTCAGGCCCACCATCATGGCGGCAGCTTCTTCCATGCCTTCGGGGCGTTCATGGGCTTCACGGATATTAAGAGCCGGGAAGTTGAGGATGGATGCTTCTTCGTTAATGGTGCCGCTGTCCGACAACACGGCCTTGGCGCTCAACTGCAGTTTATTGTAATTCTTGAACCCCAGTGGTTTCAGCAGGCGCACATTCTCATGGAACTGCACACCCATGGCATCCACTTTTTTCTGAGTTCTGGGGTGGGTAGACACAATCACCGGATAGCCATACTGCTCCGCCACTGCATTGAGAGTATCTACCAGGGCCAGGAAGTTCTTGTCGGAATCCACATTCTCTTCCCGGTGGGCGCTCACTACAAAGAATTGCCCTTCCTTCACGCCCAAGCGCTCCAGAACATCGGAAGCCGCAATACCTGCACGAAAGTGGTTGAGCACCTCGTACATGGGGCTGCCGGTTTTGATTATCCGGTCGGGCGGCAAGCCCTCGCGGAGTAGGTAATCCCGAGCAATGGTGCTGTAGGTGAGGTTTATATCGGCGGTGTGATCCACAATGCGGCGATTGACCTCCTCCGGCACACGCATATCGAAGCAGCGGTTGCCTGCTTCCATGTGGAAGGTCGGGATCTTGCGGCGCTTGGCTGGAATAACCGCCATGCAGCTGTTGGTGTCACCCAGCACCAAAAGCGCCTCCGGCTGCACTTCTTCCAGCACCCGATCAACTGCAATGATAACGTTGCCAATCGTTTCGGCGCCGGTGGCTCCGGCGGCACTCAGAAAATGATCCGGTTTGCGGATACCCAAATCCTGAAAGAAGATTTCATTCAACTCAAAATCGTAGTTCTGGCCGGTGTGCACCAGGATGTGTTCACAGTGCTCATCCAGCTTAGCTATAACGCGGGAAAGCCGAATAATCTCCGGCCGGGTGCCGACCACGGTCATTACTTTCAGTTTGTTCATAAAATCACTCTGTTATTCATACTGCATACTCTGCCATTCTGGCATTAGAGCAGGCTTCAATTCAGGCTTTGGTACCCACGGGGCAAGCAAAAGTGTCCGGGCGTTCGCGGTCAAATATTTCGTTGGCCCAAAGCATACATACCAATTCGCTATCCCCTTCGTTGGTGATGTCGTGAGTCCAGCCTGGTACGGTTTCTACAATCTCCGGCTTTCCGCCGGAAGTGCGAAGCTCATAGAATTCGCCCGTCAGCATGTGGCGAAAACGGAAACAGGCCTCGCCTTTGATCACCAGGAACTTTTCAGTTTTGGAATGGTGGTAATGGCCGCCACGGGTAACACCGGGGTGGGCGGTGAAAAACGAAAACTGACCGGAATCAGGGGTTTTCAGCATTTCCACAAACACACCGCGCTCATCCCCATTCTGGGGCACGGTGTAGGTGAAGTTCTCCGGTGGCAGGTAACTCACATAGGTGGAATACAGGGCGCGAGTCAGGCCTGTGCCTACAGGCTCGGTAATCAGGCTGTCCCGGGTAGCTTTGAAGCGCTGCAACTGTTCCGACAACTCGCCCACAGTAATCTGATATACCGGCTCTACGTCAACAATGGGTGTGGGCTGTGTTGCACCATCCAGCAAGCTAATAAAGCTGGCTACCACGTCATCAATGTAAACCAGCTGAATGACCGCGTCCGGGTCATTAATCGCTACCGGTAAATCCCGGGCGATGTTATGACAGAAAGTAGCCACAGCTGAGTTGTAATTGGGCCGCGCCCATTTGCCGAATACGTTGGGCAGCCGATAAATGTATACCGGGCAGCCGGTCGATCCGTTCAGATCCAGCAGAGCATCTTCCGCTGCAAGTTTGCTGATGCCGTAGTCGTTATCCCGCTCAACCTGAATGGAAGAGGTATAGACAACCGGAATTTTCCGTCCGGTTTCTTTCACCGCGTTACACAAAGCCAGAGTGAGCCCAGCATTACCGATAGCGAATTCAGAAGGGTCTTCCGGGCGATTGATACCCGCAAGGTGAAACACCCAATCTACCCCTTCCAGCAGGCCGGGCAAATCCGCCTCTGTGTGCTCTCGGGTAAACGGAACAATCTCCACATCAGACCGCTCACGCAAATGTATTTGCAAGTTCTTGCCGATGAAACCGTTAGCGCCGGTTACCAGTACACGCATGGTTCAATCCTCCGCGGTGTGGTATTCACCCCGTTCCAGGGCACGAATGAAATCCAGTTTCCGCAACAACGTTTGCATACCGGCCACATCCAGACGTTCGGTGTTGTGAGAGTTGTAGTCTTCGGTATGAGAGATTTTTTCCTCACCCTGCTCCACAAACTTACCGTAGTTTAAATCCCGAAGATCTGGCGGTACACGGTAGTAGCCACCCAAATCCTGAGCGCAGGCCATTTCTTCCCGACTAAGCAATGCTTCAAACAGCTTCTCCCCGTGGCGGGTACCGATCACGTTAATGGGATGATCCGGCTTACCCATCATGTCAGTAAGAGCCCGAGCTAGAGTTTCGATCGTGGCGGCAGGAGCCTTCTGCACAAACAGATCACCGTTGGAGCCTTGTTCAAAGGCATAAAGCACCAGATCCACCGCATCCGCCAGGGTCATCATGAACCGGGTCATGTTAGGGTCCGTAATGGTTAAAGCCTGACCGGCACGAATCTGGTCAACAAACAGAGGAATAACGGAACCACGAGATGCCATCACGTTGCCATAGCGGGTACCGCAGATCACAGTTTTCTCCGGGTCTAAATTACGAGACTTGGCAACCATCACCTTTTCCATCATGGCTTTGGATATGCCCATGGCATTGATGGGGTACACGGCCTTATCTGTGCTTAAGCAAACCACGCGTCTCACTCCATTCTGAATCGCGGCTTCGAGGACGTTTTCAGTACCGAGAACGTTGGTTTTGACCGCTTCCATAGGATGAAATTCGCAGGAGGGTACCTGCTTAAGAGCTGCTGCATGGAAGATGAAATCAACACCGCGGGTGGCGTTCAGAATGCTCTGGTAATCCCTGACATCACCGATGTAAAACTTAAGTTTTGGACTGGCATAGCGTTTACGCATGTCATCCTGCTTTTTTTCGTCCCGGCTGAAGATGCGAATTTCTTCGATGCCGGTATGCAGGAAGCGGTTTAGGACAGCGTTGCCGAAGGAGCCGGTGCCACCGGTGATTAACAGAGTCTTCTTCTTGAAGGGCATTAAGAATGATCCTTACTTCTTTTCGTAGGCGTAGCGGAACATGGCGATGTTGGCTTCGACCGCATCACGCTGAGAGAATTTGTTTTTAGCCCAGGCAACCACATTTTCACGCATTTTGTAGTGCTCGTCTGCCGGCATCAATGCTACTTGGTCTATCACAGAACTAAATTTATCCGGAGCGCTTAGTGACAGGTCCCAACCAATACCCTGTTCTCGCAAATTGCGCCAAGGCGTGGTATCGGCAATCAGAATTGGCACTCCTGCACAGAGCGATTCCGCTATTACGTGTCCGTAGTTTTCACCCTTTGTGGGCATGAAAAAAAGATCGTAGGAGGAAATGGTACTGACCACTTGGTCCGGGTGCAGCGCGCCCTTGTGCTCCACCTTGATTTGCGGCGGCAGAGCTTTTATCACTGCCAAACACTCAGCCCAATATTCCCGGTCCTCAATCGGTCCGTAAATATCGTATTCAACGGATTCCTGGACATCTCTCAACATATCCAGTGCCGCTAGCAGGTTCTTCATTGGAGATATACGAGAAACAAACACAGCCCTGAGGGTGCTGCCGGCACGCTTGGAGATGTGCTCTGCGAATTCCTGGGAACCAATATTTTCCGCAATCTGAATATCGACTTTCCGGTCTAACGCCCGGCGGATGTCATCCGCCTCGAAATCACTGGACGCCTGAAACACCGTGCCCCGGTGCAAGCCAAGCAATTTGAACACTCTTATGAAAACCCGCTTCTTGGCGGACTTAAGTGACAAGGCGCCTTCAGAAAACTCGCCCCGCGGGCCAAGCACCACCCTCTGGCGGAGCGCCTTAGCCATCAGCAGCGGGTAAAAGGAAAACCGCGGCGAGAAAAAGCTGTTCAGATAAACAAGATCATAGTCTTTGGAACGCAGATCACGAGCGATCTGTGCGTAACCGGCTTTGCCCGGTTGGGCGTAGAACACGGAGGCATTGCCAACCTGATTCCAAGCACCGCAGTTTACAGATGTGTACGGGGTGGTATCGCCTAGATCTCTGTCGCTAGTGATAAGTTTGAAGCTTATTTTTTCGCTTGCTTGACTGAACAGGTTTTTGATGGTTTTTATGGGGCCGCCGCCTTTGTAGCCGGGGAGGTAGCAGCCAGCAAAAACTAAAACTTTCATTTCAACATCTCACACAATGAAAAATTTCGGAAGCGAATAAATAAACTGCGCGCACTCATTCCAACAATCCACACACCACTGCGATCCGTATTTTGTGAAATTTAATGCTACTCTTGCAAGGCCGAAAACCCTGTCATGTTCACCAAAGTCCGTATTACCCCCAGCCTTATAACCTAGTAGGTGACAGACCATGAAAGCTATGATCGCGAGCTTTTTTCATAAAACCAAGCTGTCCCAAGTATTCACGAACTCTTTGCCGGCCACCACTTCATCATAGCGCGCCTCAACAACCTCGCGCGCACGGCGTCCTATCTCCAAGTTTAACGATTTGTCCTGCAACAGCGTCGCCATCCTCTGGCTCATGGCGGCAGCATCACCTAGCGAGACCAGAAACCCGTCTACGCCATCTTGTATAATACCGTCCGGGCCGCCGCTTTTTGTAGAGACGACCGGCACACCGCACCCCATAGCCTCTAGAATCACCACACCTAGCCCCTCTTCATCCGAAGATAAAGCAAACAAGCTGGCCTGCTGATACAACTTAACGAGTGCTGCCCTGCTAGGCCTTTCAATATATTGAACGCGGCCAGCCACTCTCAATATTTCCGCACGCAGCCAAAAGGCTTCGCCAGGCCCGGAAGATCCGGCCAAAACCAATGGAACACGGTCGATTGTCGCCCTTGGCAGTCGCGCATAGGCCTCCAGTAAAAGGCCAATATTTTTCCTCGGATCATTTAAACGCCCAACGCAGAGAATATAAGGCCTCGTGTCTATGTCTCGGGCGGAAAGAGGAGTAAACAAGCTGGCATCAATACCTGGTGGTGCGTAACGCAAGTCAAGGCTGCGACCCTCGTTAATATTTTGCGAGTATTCCAACATCCAAAGATTTTCCACCTGAATAGCATCCACTCGCTTTAAAGCTCGATCATCCAGCTTATCAGTGATACGGGTCATCGCTCTGCGCCAAAGCCCCCGGAGATCTTTAGCGGCCCCATCGCGTTGGCGCCGCTCAACCACAGCACGCGTCGCCACCTGAAGGGCTACTGGTTTTCCCGCACCAACTACGGCATTGGCCCAAGCTGGGGAGCCGCAAACCACCTGCACCACATCACAATCTGATAATACGTCGTTCAGAATTGGCCGCGGCATATAGTGCTGAAATTCAAACTCGCCCCAATCAGCACCAACATGAACAAAAGGCATTCCCTCCCACTCACCTTGACGCACGATGGGGCCTGTCCGCCAAGTGCTGGGCATGGTCGCTAGGCGGCTCACCGCATCGCGGGAGGCCACAGAGAGCGACACCAGCTTTACTTCGTAGCGGCCAGACTGCAGAGCCGCATCCTTAACGAACCGCGCCACTGCGGTAACACCGCCACCATCAGCCAGTGAAGGAACGACTAGGGCTAGTTTTTTCACAATGAACCCCGGTTTTTAAGGTGCAGATCAAGGGTTTCTTGGTCGTGTTTAAAATACTCTTCCAATTCAATCAAGAATGCGGGGTCTAGCGTGTAAATCTGTGATTTTGCCAAGTTCACTCTGGCAATTAATGTCGCCGCACCCAGTGGGCGCAAGCCTATTTTTTGGCGCAGAATGCCCAGCGCTCTCATCAGGCGAGACAAAACAGGATACTTGGGCACAGTTCCGACATTTTTCACTGAATAGGAGACGGGCGCGCCATCATCAACACCCAGAAAATCACAGGCATTTTTGAACACAACATCAGGTATTCGGCCGATTTCTGAAAGCTGATAAAGACGCACCCTCTTCTGCCCAACTTGTTCGTAAACTTGGGAAATTTGCTCCCCCATCATACAAAAGCGCGAGTATTCAAGCAGCTTTGGCTCTGAGCACCCTTTTGGAACTTTGCGGCCTTTCAAGCGAGCGCCCTGAAGGCGCCACGCTCTCTCAGGGCATTGAACAGACTCAAGCCCCTCCTTCAATCGCTGCTTATGCAGAGAGAGAAACAATTCAACATGAGGGCGAACACAAACGATAAATTGAGCATCAGGTGCATAATCAAGAATCTTAGACAGTGCGACGTCTGAGCATAAGTAGTTGACCGTTGCTTCACCTCTCACAACTGCATTAGGCTTATCCTGAAAGAGAGATTCGTAAGACTCAGAGTCACTCGGTCGAAAAGGCAAAGAAAAGTCTGTATTAAAAAAACGGGACTCTTTCGGCTCACTAAAGGCTATCTCTGAGTGCTGAGACAACCAATAAGCCAATGACGTGGTGCCACACTTTGGTGCACCTAGAATAAAAAAATAAGCCAAAATTAATGCACCAGCCAATGATCTAGATTTTTACCTGTCAAAGAGGAAAGCATCTTGATATCGTCTTCAAAGTAACGAGACAACAAGACTCTTGTCTGGTAATCCAACTCTTTTTCGCCTGCCCTTGGTTTCCTGACAAGCCCCCTTAGAAGCTTCGCTCCAATGCCACTGCCTGCCTTCAAACCGAGTTGCGTTTTCAAACCGCTAAGAAACCGTAACGACCTTACCAACATTATATTTCTAGGTACGCCTCTCGAATTTTCGACCGTAAAATTGCGCCACCCAATATCGGCAACACCCAAAAAACCCAACACTCGCAGGTATTCCGCTTCAGGATCATTCTTCATATCCTCTAGGAACAAAACAAGAACCCTGTCGGCATCAACGTGCTGAAGCATATTCTCTAGCTGCTTCCCGATAAGGCACATTTGACCATACTGGAGATCCGAGGGATCGCCCGTCCCTGCCGGAAGGCTTTTCCCGGCAAGGCGCTCCTCTTGAAGCCGCCAAGCCCTCTCAAAGCTTGGCGCATTCTCCCTTCCACTCTTTAGCAATTGACCGTAAACCGACTGAGCCATGTCGATGGGGTTTCTTAGGCATACGATATACTTAGGCTTGTCACAGCGCGACTCAATAGATCTCACTGCAACCGAAGACCTCAAATAAGTAGTGGAAGCTTCCCCAATAGCAACATGCTCACTAGAAACATCATTGAAAAGCTCAAGGTATTCATCAAAGCTTGCGGCTGCACGATTTGACTTTATATCTTTTGAAAAGTAATAGGGTTCTTTTGGTTTACACATGAAAATATTAAGATGGAAATCTAGCCATGAAGCAAGCGACGTTGTACCGCACTTTGGCGCACCAACAATAAATAAATTTGGCCTTATTTTCTCCATTCGCGACATCTCATTTCATCCGAAAAATACAAATGGAAAACAGCATACCAGAAAATAAAACTTTCAATGCTTAATATTCTCCATCCAGAAAAAAACAACCAAATAGGAAGATATGTCAAAATAATCAATGAAAAGAAAATCGAGATTCTGCTAATTTCATTTCTCGTAGAAATTATAAAAAAAGCTTTTCTGCATGACATGACAACCACACATACTTGGAAAACACCAAAAAAAATACCATAATGCGAAAAAGCAGCAAGAACCCCTATTTCAGAAGTAGCACTCCCTGCATAGCCCAAGATAGATTGAGCATTAGGACCAAATCCAAATAAAACATTACTCAAGAAAACCTCAAAATTAAAAACCCACAACTCCGCCCTTCCAGTTGTAAAATCTTCAATATCTCGGATGTTAAAGCTTAAGTATCCCATGTAGAAAAGGAAATAAACAAAAATAAACGCCAGAAAAAGAAAAACAAAACTAAAAGAAATGTACTGAGAACGAGAGGTTTTTCTTAAAGTCGAGGCATAAAAAAACAATACTACTGGCGCAATAAATTTATAGATAGTCAACCTTGTATTAAAGGAAACCTCGACAAAAAAAAGGAGAGACATCAATATAATTATAAATGACTTCTTCCCTCTATTAAATGCCAGAAATGCAGGGAGCAAAATCAATTGCAAGCCAGCAATCTTCGACAAAGTCATTTCGCCACGAGTCTCTCTCCCAAACTCAAGTGGCACCCATCCCCACACACCAGGACGTATAATAGCCAGAGCCAGAGAGAGCAAATACAAAGACAACACAAGAAATAAAAAAAATCTTTCATTGAAACCGTAAGATCTTACGGCTTCTTTTTTAGATAAAATTATGACCACACAAAAAGAAAAAGCTGTATAAATATACGTCATAGGATTCACACTCACCCCAGACGTCACTACTGAATTAATCAATAAATATAAAGCTATAAACCAAGATAAATAAAAGCTTTCCTGATGTATGGCCCGCACACGAAGAGCCAAAGCAATCAACAAAGCAGTGGCCATTATCACTGCAGTATTCAAAGTCCAAGACTCACTTGACACTGCTGCCCATCGTCCAGCACCACCAGAATGCCCAGCAGAATATGGGTTTGGCGTTATAAAAAAATTAACCACTAAACCAAACAGCAGGAAATAATATACAGTTATAAACGGGCTTTTTTTAGGCGACAGCACACTATTACCCAATGACAGATTATTCATATAAATACATGTTTGATCTCATAAAGCAAACCTTATCCAAGCCAACACACACTAAATATCACCCATATCTATTGTAGCCCAGCAATTTTATATCGCACGAATAATTATTCCGGATGACACTTACAGAGCGATCACTCCATTCAATATTATTTTCCACTTTTAGTGTTGGACTAAAAATTCTTTTTTTCGCATATTCATAACGGAGATTCAGCGCTTGCGCCAACCCCCTCTTCTCTTTTGATTTATTTACATGAGGTATTGAGGCGATCGTAACACCTGATTCTGCAAGCACCTTTGGCAGTGTCTGATTAATCTCTTCAAGCTTTACCACATGATCAACCAACATTTCACCCTCAGAATCACACAAAAAATCAGACTGAGGCCTAAAAAACCAGTAACACCCACCTCTTCCCTTAAGTTGTTTTTCAAGCACTTCTGTTACAAATTTCTCAAAAGTAATGGCTGCGTCATACCCCCAAAATCGGTACAGCGATTCCACTCTTTTGAATGGATTCCTAACAATAGCGAATGTCATATATTCATTCATCATTTGTTCGCTGGCATACCCATAGCGAATATAATCTTGGTATGTCAGGTGAGCTAACCGAGGAGGCCCCAGCCGCTCGTCATCGTTTGAGCGGAGAAGCAGGGGCGCCCTTGTATCCCAGGTGAGCCCATTTTCTTTCACGAATATATGCTCGACACTCTGGCCGCCACATTTAGGTATGTGTAAAAAAACACACTTATGCTTATGTGAAATCATTACTTTGCCCTTGATAGACTGCCGAAAATGCCACTTTTTATCCCTAGCTGCCTTACGGCTATCACCCAAAGCATCGAATTGCTAATTACCATGGACACGGCCATTGCTGTTGCTGCGCCAGCAATGCCCCACACGGGTATTAACAGAAGGTTCAAAACTATGTTTAACACCGCCGACATGCCAACACTAATGGCCGTATACTTTTCGTGACCTGTCATATTCAATAACGCAGATACTGACCCTATTGTCATCCCAAAAACATAACCCAGCGAAAGAATCACTAAGGGAACATAGCCGGCCGAGAACTCTTCCCCAAAGATAAGCCCCAGCATGGCTTCACCCGCCAGAAGAAACACCAGGAACGCGGGAAGGGACAACAAAAAAACCACTTGATTACTTTTGGTCACTAGCGCCTGAAGTGATTGCATCTCCGACTTGGCATACATCCTGGAAAAAAATGGAGAGACAACGGAAACGATGGCCTGTTTTCCAAAGTTGATCATCAGTACCGACGCTGCCACTACCCTGTATATGCCCACATCCTCGGAGCTGGTCATCCAGCCAAGCATTACTATATCTGCTTGTGCATTTATTACATTCGCCCCGCCAATCATGCTGAGCGGGAGTATCGACCGCCTCCAATATTTAGCTTCATACTCTGGAGCAGGGTTTTGTATTAAGCCATCCGGTCGTGCACGCCGTAACATATAAGCACCTACAATAAATGCCAGCGCGGCGGCGGCACTGTGTAGCATCATGGCTTCTTTTGGTGTGACGCTCTCTGCCAGCAACACATAAACAAACAGGATCATGACAATCAAAAAACTTGGGCGAAGCACGCTCTCTGGTAGCTGCCCTTTTATAACATGACGCAGCCCGCGAAGCGCCGCCCCTCTGACACTCCCCAGCGCCATCAATGGAATGAGCGGCAAGGCCGCATAAAAGGTTTGAAGTTGCAGTGAATCGTGCGACTCCCGACCCAGCCACGCAACAAAAAACGCAATGACCACTAACACAGCAGACAGAGCCAGCACTAACTTGCCTGACCATCCCCACAAACCACGAATCAAACCCCATCTATCATTCGCTTCTGCGCGTGCCGTTTCTCTTACAATAATGGTTGGCAAGCCCACTTGAGCCGGTATAGCAAGCAGCGTTACTATCGCCATGGCGTAGGCATAAACCCCATAACCCTTGGCCCCCAACGCTCTTGCCAGCACCACCGTCATTAGAAGAGACAGCGCAAAAACCAGCACTCTTAAGAGAATACTCCCCGATCCGCTGCGTAATAGTGAGGCCTTTAGCCCGCGCCCCTGGAAGCTCGCACACACTTTATTGGGGTTCATTACAGCGCCTTAACGTTTGCATTGACAGACCACTCACCCAGCTAAACGGCTTAGTTCACTGTATACCTTACGGGCCTCTTCTCTTTTCACTTCATTGCCCTTAGAAAAATATATTTCTTTGATATTTTTTTTTATTTTTTCTCGATCATCATTGGGCGAAAGATGCTTTTGGGATGTGCTAAATATTTTATCTATCGACGCTTTGCTGTGCTCAAAGTACTCAAATGATTTACCGTACTGACTATTGAGTTTTTCAAGCACGCCTCCGAAATCATTAGTGGCCTCGGAAAAACTCACAAGCAGAATCTTGTCTTTCACTTTTATTATTTCTTCATAATAGTGCACATACCTTCTGGTCATGTACTGTATCCATTGCAGCTTTTTTTTTTCATCCATTCTCTCCCCATCAAGGCTTCCGCTCTGAAAACTCAACGCCAAGAACGAAACCACGGCCTGATCGGGGTCTCTAAACAACACCATTGTTGGAACTCCCCATTTAGCTGCCAGGCTAACTTGTGCGGGGCTGTGCGTATGTGTCGCTACTTTCGCATCCAGCCATCCATTTGAGTAAAAAAAGCACTTCACTGAGAAGCTATTAGCAGATCTCGGATATCCCTCTATGACCAGATCATGTTTAGGTGAAACTAGGCGCCGAACAAAGGGGTGATTCCTGTAGCGAAAAACCATTAGCATTTTCCACAAATAAGGGAAACGCTCTATCCATTCGCCAAGTCGTTTTTTAATTAATTTTTTCATTCTTGATCCAGTAACCTCTTCAATTTTAGCTCTTGGAGGCCTCGGCCATAAGCATCTTCAAATCGAACAATGTCATCCTCGCCTATGTAACTTCCCGATTGCACTTCAATCACTTCCAGTGGGATTTTTCCGTGGTTTGCTAGGCGGTGCTTTTCCCCAAGGGGGATGTATGTGGACTGGTATTCACTCAGTATTTTTACTGTATTCTGCTAATCCTTTTGTTACGCCTTAACAATGTGTTCAGCTGGCTCGCGGTATTTGCCACGGCTGTCGATGATGAGCCTGGCATGTTGCTTAATCATGTCATAGTCGAAGCGGTCGTGATCGGTTGCCAACAACACCGCATCGAAGGTCGCAAGATTTTCAGCGGTCAGTGGCTCACTGGCGAGCTTGAAACTGTATTCGCGCATTTTCGGGAATACGGGCACATGAGGATCTGAATAGGCCACAATTGCGCCTTTGGCTTGGATCAGTTTCAAGATTTCTGCTGCGGGAGACTCCCGCATGTCGTCCACATTTTTCTTGTAGGCAATGCCCAACACCAACACTCGGCTGTTCTTTAGAGCTTTACCCGCATCGTTCAGGCCGTCCATCAACTTGCTAATCACGTATTCGGGCATACCCCGGTTTACCTCACCCGACAGTTCGATAAAACGGGTGTTTAGCCCGTATTCGCGAGCTTTCCAGGTGAGATAGAAGGGATCTATGGGAATACAGTGACCACCCAACCCGGGCCCCGGGTAATACGCAGTGAATCCGAACGGTTTAGTCTTGGCCGCGTCTACCACTTCAAAAATATCGATGCCCATGCGGTCGGCTACGATCTTCATTTCGTTGACCAAGCCAATGTTAACGGCGCGGTGGATGTTCTCCAGTAGCTTGGTCATTTCTGCGGTTTTGGTAGAGCTAACCGGGACAATCTGGTCGATGGCCGGCTCGTAGAGGGCAATGCCTGCTTGCAGGCAAGCGGCGGTGTGGCCACCCACCACTTTGGGAATCGTGTGGGTTTTAAAAACCGGGTTACCCGGGTCTTCCCGCTCTGGTGAGTAGACCAGAAAGATATCTTCGCCTACTTTAAGGCCGCTTTCTTCGGCTCTTGGCAACAGTTCTTCTTCGGTGGTACCAGGGTAAGTGGTACTTTCGAGCGAGATTACCTGCCCCTTTCGCAAGTAGGGTTTCAGAGCATCCATGGTATTAGTGACGTAGCTGATGTCTGGCTCACGATGCTTGGTTAGCGGTGTAGGCACGCATAGGATCAAAGCGTCACAGTCGCGGGCTCTGCTAAAGTCGGTAGTTGCCTCGAAACCACTCTTGAACGCACTCGCTACCAAGTCTGATGAGATATGTTCAATGTAGCTTTTGCCGGCGTTCAAGAGATCAACTTTTTCGATATCTATGTCGATGCCAATGACTTTACAGCCGACGGAAGCGTAACGAAGCATTAGCGGTAAGCCGACGTAGCCGAGTCCTGCTATGCCGATTACGGCCTCTTTATTTTTTAGTTTTGCGAGTGTGGTTTCTAAAGTTGACATAAGCCTCTAAGTTCTTTATTGCTTAATGGACGGATAAATTTTCTGCGCAAGCGAACGTATGCACACCGAAAACGCAACCCAAGGCGCAGACTCGGTGACGGCGGTGCCCTGTAAGACCGGCTACGTTGGTCGCTAACCGTTTTATTTGAGGACTCGACAAGGTGGCATCAGAGTGACGCGCGACCTCTCGCTACTTACTCGATCTCTGAATTTGGAAAAAGACTTTCTAACGCTGGAAATGGCTTTTAGGTCGCAATCGGTGAGAACAGCTGGAAAGTATGTTTCCAACGTTGGAAAGTGACCAAGTTCTGTTTCCAAAGCTGGAAACACGTCTCACCCGATAATACCTGCGATTGTTTGGAAATAGCCTTTCCAACGATGGAAATCTAAAAAGTTAACCATCTGATTATTAACGACTTTCCAAAACCGATAAGGGCCACTTATCCCCCTCTGGCAGGATAGTTGGCACTACTTAATTTTTAACCAGTTGGGCGGTTCAGGTGTTGATAGCCCGGGCTTGGCTGTACTGCATAG
>Ga0307976_1001018_pt1 | contig 14063 bp, 5 predicted proteins | sample OrgLakmetagen919_FD_201836 | JGI IMG/M metagenome (GOLD analysis project Ga0307976, IMG submission 201836) | Saline water microbial communities from Organic Lake, Antarctica - #919 | ecosystem: Environmental > Aquatic > Non-marine Saline and Alkaline > Saline | place: Antarctica: Organic Lake... | reverse complement strand
CGCCGCATTGTATAGCTGAGCGACTTATACTCCTTGTAGTAAGACGTGCCTGCGTGCTGTTCCTCCAGCCGCAGGGACACTTCCTGGCCATTGACCTCATCCGCCTTGCGGGCAAGCACAAAGCGCACCTGCAACTCTCGCTCACGGGGGTTCTCCGAGGTCAGATCAAACGCCAGCTCATGGCTATCCGAAATCAGCTCGCCGGCCTGAGTGTAGATGCCAGCACGCAGCAAGCGCGGTTGAATTTTTTCCGTTACCGGCCCGGACTGATACAAGGTGACAGCAAGTTGGCCAGAGGTAATCACCGAGCTGGCTCCGCGCAGGATATCCACCTCAACGGCGCTGACATCGCTCTGGCGTTTCTTATTCACCTTCAGCACCGGTATCACCACCTCCTGTAACGAAGCACCGCCATGAACAAAGCGACTGCCAGAGCCCTTCAGGCGCAACCGGTTGATGGATTTGGGAACCTGCACTTCCATATCGCCTTCCAGACCAAGCTGCTCAGACGAGAAGTGGTGGAACGCGGGAGAAGATGCCAAACCCTTCCCCAACACGAAACGTCGGTCGCGGTAGAGAATAGTGTCGCCGTTGACGGGCACACTGAGGAAATCGCTCTCGTCCAGCTCACGGTTCTGGTAAATAAAGCCGTGGTCGGCGGTTACTAGCAGGTTATTGGCATTGGCTGCCGTCAACTTTTTGATCAGGCGAATCAGGTCGTCCAGGGTCTGTTCCGCCGCCTCGAAGGCTTGCCCTTCTGAGTGCATTTTATCGCCGGTGTGGTCGATGCGATTGTGATAGATGTACAGCACATCGTTGCCTTTCAGCACGTCCCGGCTGTCGTCACGGTTGAGCTGCATAAACTCTTCCGCCCTGATCGCCAAACCACGCCCCTCTAGGGCTGCCTGCAAGATTTTGGTGCGATTGGCGGTGCCCTGAGAACTCTGGCCATCCACTAGCGTTGTGCCAGTGTCGTTATCGGCAATTGCCAGAGTTTTATTGGGCAGCAGAGCGGCCATACCGAGCTGGGTGTAACTGGGCAACATAGAGAGCGCAGGCTCAAGCTCGGCGCTGTAGCGGTCTTCCTGGCGGATAAGGCTCAGCAGCTCGTCACCGATCTCATAGCGCATGGCGTCGGAAATAATCACACACACCCGTTTGTCCTTGCGCAGGAACGGGCGCACCCAATGCTCAAAAAAGGTGTTTTGCTGAACAACCGGATACGCTTCCCAGCGAGCACTCGAATCCACGTGTATCTGGAAGGCGTCCCCAAGCTTCAGCAAATAACTGTTGGAGTACAGGTTCTCTACCTGCTCACTCAACTCCCCCATCAGTGATGGCTGGCCAGACAGTCGCACATGGTAGGTAAACTTGCGGTAGAGCTGGTCGAGCTGAAACCAGGCGCGGCTGTATCGCTGCACGCCATCGGCCAAGCTGTCCATGGTGAGATTGGCCTCCCCCAGCATCTGAATAAAGCGCGCACCAAACTCGATGGCCTCATAAAGATCCCGGAATTCATCGTACCAATGCCCCTGGCGACGCTGGCGCACCCACAGGGCCACATCGCCACTGGTTACCGTACGCTCAACCACGGCTCGCACCAGGTCACTGATAATCTTCTGGTCGATCAGGCGGAAGTAATCCAATTCAATCAGGTTCCGGAAATCCCGCTTGCCCAGATCCTGTTCGATACCAAGCACATCGGCACACTCGGCGGATAAGGCCTCAAACCCTGACTCGAACTGACGGCTGTCCTTCCAGCGCTTGAGAAACACCAGAGCATCGCCGGTCATTTTGAACTCGCCGTCGGTACTCATCGCATAGCAGGATTTAAATAACGCGATAACAAAATCCCGCAAGCTCGGCTCAGTGGACTCGTAGCCATAAAAGCGCGTGAGTTGCTCCCAGAGGAAGGTATCCAACCCGCAGCGTTCAACCAGCCGCATGCCCTCAACCCTGTCATCAGCCAACTGCTGAAGCAAGGTTTCTACTACCGAGTCCATACGGGGTTCGCTGCCCGCACACACGGCCAGCATTTTCAGCCGCAACTGTCCGGCGGTATCATCGGGTTTCAGCCACTTCTTCAGGGCGTCTTTACGCTTCTCAGCTTGGAAGAATTCTGCGTGAGCCTGCGCAATCTCGGCAAACTCCAGGCCCAGCTCCAACTCAGACAGCCAGATAGCCACCTGATCGGTACGAAATTCACCGTGCGCCAACTGCACGTCCAGCAACCAATTATCCAGTTCCGCTGGCTGCGGCCCTTCTTTGTAAAGCAGGAACTTCTGCGTCGGCGCCTCGCGCAGAACACGGTATTTCAGCCCGTACTCATTGTTGGCGATTTCCAGCTTCTCTACATCCGGAAGTAACACCGACTCAAAATCACTTCGCAGCTCGTGCTTGGTGTCGTACCAGAACACGATGCGGTGGCGGTCGAACAGTTTTGTCAGAGCTTGGAAGATTCGATTGCTCATGCGATGACAAAGTCTCCAAATAGAGTCTTGATCGTAGTCCAGAACTCGCCTAAACGGTCCTCTGGCCCCGTGCTTAAATAACCTGAAACGAACCTGCTCATCTCGTCCCTGGTCAAGCTTTCTTCCAAAAACGGCTCGATAGCGCTGGCGCGCAGATCATTCAGCTTTGGAATATCCAGGCCAAGCCTGGCAATGGTTTCTCTCGCGGCGGCATCATGCGCCTCGGCGGGCGTAATAAAACCGTCGCCCGCAAACATAAATCGACCTTCACAGTCTGGATTTAAAGGCGAAACCAATAACTCAGGGTCATACCAGTCACCCTTCAAATTGCCGCAATGGCGGGGTTTTCCCTTCTTGATCTGGTTCTGACAGGAGCAGAGAAGATTGCTGTAGTCCAGCGGATCAACCGCCGGGTCGCGTTGGGGCTGGAGATGCTCGATGTGAGAGTCACTCGCCGTTAACCGTCGCTCACAGTAGCAGCACAGAAAACCTTGCTCTTGCATCAATGAGGTTTTGACAGACGCCTTGGTTTCGCCACTCAAATCGTTGTAAGTTGGCTGCCATTCGTCATTAGCCAGCGCCTTCCATTCAGCAAATGGCACCGGTTCTTCGTTTTTGATCACATATTTCATCTGCCAATCAGCTCCTTGCGCCTGATCAGCACTTTCGCTTTGACCAATTCAGGATCTTCACCGATCTCTTGTTCCAGCGTTGTAATGGAGCTCTTGGCGGCTTCAAGATGACCCTCGCTAATCTGTGTATAGATGCCCCGAATGTCACTTTCCACCTGGTTGGGCCGAGTTGTTTGAAGCCCCATCAAATCCTCAAGCACGCGGTCAACAGTCTTTCCGTAAGATTCCACGGGGCGGACGGCGTCCAGCTTGCCCTCATCGGTCATACTGAGCAGGAACAGGTTCTCAGGACGCACATGGGTAATCACATGCGGTGAATGAGTGGATATCAGAAACTGACAGTTTTGAAACACCTCCATAAGCCTGGGCACCACTAACCGCTGCCACTTGGGATGCAGGTGCAAGTCAATCTCATCGATCATAACGATGCCATCCCCTTGGAGCGGATCTGCTCTTCGCGGGTTAGCGATGGCCAGGCGCCGAGCCAAATCACCGACCATCGCCATCAGACACTTTTCACCGTCTGAGAGCTGATTCACTGTCAGCCGCTGCCCATTTTTCAGGACTTCCATTCGCAGCGGGTTGCGCCTAACGGTCAACTCCGTGAAATCCGGCATAAAGATTTCCAAAGCCCGCCTTACAGCTGCAAGCTGAGGGTCTGGAAACTGGAAATCGTCAGGCTTTATGAGATCATCCCTGTATTTACGATGTTCGTTCTCAAGGTCTTCTCTTTCTCGAAACCATTCAAAGAACGTGCGGAAGTTTGCGCCGCTGGTCAGCGACTCCTCATAGGCCGACAGCAGTTCGAATTGGTGCTTTTCGCGGATACGCAAAGGAATGTCGAGTACAGCGCGGTTAACAGGGTAATAAGCAAACAGCGGGATATTAACGTCACCCACATTTTCGGTTATTGCCCCTTGTATCCGTTTCGCGGCTTCAGAGGCAGAAATCAACACGGAAGCCAGATCTTTTTTACTGTACCCCTTGCGGACCTTAGCCAGGTTCCACCCAAAGTAGGAGCCCTGCTCACAGAGCTGAATTGTCAGATTGGCTGAAGACTCGCCATTCTTGATGTCATCTTCAGCAATTGGCCTACCCGAGGCGCCAGAGTGCTTAATTCGATTGGCCAGCCAGGAAAGCAAAATGGCCGACGCATCCAGAATGCTCGATTTACCCGCGCCATTCATCCCGACAAAAACATTCAACTTATCGCTCAGGTCGAGCGATAGATCCTGAGCGCCGCGGAATCGTTGCAAAGTAAGGTTGTTGATATGCATCGTTGTGCTCCTAACCGGACAGGCCGGTTATCTTTTTCAGGGCGTCGCCAAATTTCAGATAATTCACTTTTACACCGTCATCCAGATCGATTTCTACCTGCTTGGTAGCCAGCGGGTATAGCACGTCACGCTCGTAGTCACCCAGTTCAACAATGACCTTGCTTATTTTTTCGATGTCTTTCAGCGCTTTGGTCTTTTCCCCCGAAGAGGCACTGGCGCTGATACTGACTGCTTCCAGGTGGCCTCGGCGGGACGTCAGTTTGGTGCGGAATTCGCGCAGGTAATCATTGAGCACCACGCTGACTGTATCCGGGCGGTAGCGGTGCATATAAATCAGCGCATTAAACGAGCCCTTGGGCGACGAAAACAGCCAGTAAATGGGGCGTTTTTTGTAGCGCCTAACATGATCGTTGTAGAAGTCTTTCAGGAAGTACTTGCGAATATCCTTACCCAGCGCCTGCTCGACAAAGCGAAGGTTCTCCTCGTAGTGTTCCTCGCCAAAGGCAGTGCGGAGAAACTCACGGAAGCGTTCGGAGATGTCGTCGCTGAACCAGTCACCATCGAGCATGGGGATTACATTGTCGTCATCAGCAGGGAAGCTCGGCTCCGGGATCTGCTTCAGGTAGTCCTCGATGGTCTCGCCCTGGTTAGCAAGAATCAGCCCCGGCTTGTCCAGTGCGTAGCGGCCAAACATACAACCCACGGCGTAGGACAGGAGCTCGGCCACGGTATCGGCGCGCAGGCGGATTTCGCGGTCGGCGACCGAGGCGTTGCCTCCATAGCGGTAGGCTGGATTACAGGTGAGCGTGATCTCCTCCAGTTGCACTTCAGGCGTCAACTCGTCTTGCAGGCCGTAGGCGTCGATGAAGATGCGGTTGTTATCTTCCTCCAGCCGTTGAATCTCGTCCGTCATGCCCTGCCAATGTGCGCGCAGGGTGGTGTAGGTGTGTTCCAGCGTTTCGGCGCGGTGGTTGGTTTGGAGCAGCGGGAGCGTGGTGAAATCCCAGGATGTTTCGTAGGCATCCCAGTCGGATTTGGTCGTCTCTATTGCACGCTTAACGTTACTTGCAAGAGATCCATTCGTCTGCGCCGCGAATGGGAGGCTTAGGACATGGGTAAGCTTGAAATCTAAGGTTGGGGCGAGCATTCGTAGCAAAAAGCTTGCGACTCGGCTATTCAAGAACCCCTGCACCGATGGCTCCAAACCCTGTTCTGCTATGAAACCCATCGGTCCTTTGGCATCGAACATGAACCCTTCAGGAACAACACGTATTGCAAAGTCGTTGCTCGAAATGCCTGACCAAGTAAAGCCACGGCGAAAACCAAAATCGCCATTGTAGTTGTGGGACCTAACCCGACCTGTCTTTGCGTCTCTGAAGTTTCGCAGTTCAATACCGTCATCGTACCAATTCACGAAATGCTCTAGATTCCCATGCCAGCGTCGCGATCCGCCACCTTTAACATATGGGAACCAGCGCAGCTGGGAAGCTTGTGCTTCATCGCTGTTGGTTATTGAGAATCCCACATTGGATTGGCTGACTTCATGCCACTCTCTCAGGAAGCGTTCATTGCTTCCAGTCGCCAAACCCTCGCGAGCTTCTATCGCTTCGGAGATTGGTTGATCATTGACGAAAAGATCTCGGATCTTTTCCGGCGCCCAGTAGACAAGTGGATTCCCTGGTACTTTCTCGAATTGCTGAGATGAAACGCTGAAACGAATGGCACTATTCACCCCATCAACCGCTGCACGGAGGTCAGTTTCCTTCTCACTTTCATTCTGGCCTTCCGTGAGCCGCACAAAATCGCCTTTGAAGGCGACGTCATTTGACTTTCCGAGAATAAAAGATGTTGTAGAAACTACCTCACCCCCAATTGAATCAAAGGCACGCTCGCCGAGTTGTGCCATTCCTCGGATTATTGACTGTGAAAGAAGCAGCCCGCGGATAGACTCATATCTTGGGGCAAACATCCAGCCTTGCATAGTGATCATTCCTACCAACCCATCTAATCGGACAAGCGATAGGTTCCTGAGTATGAAGGCTTGGTAGAGATCGTACTTTCCTTCTCGGAATGTCGTTTCCAGATACCCCTGCAACTCGTCGTTCAAGTCGGCTTTTTTCTTGTAGGGTGGGTTGGCCACCACCACATGGTATCTGGACGAGAGGGCCTCGGCCATGCGCAGCACGGCCACCACGCGCGCCTGTACGTCGTTCAACAGCAGATCACCGGAAAAATCACGCGCTTTGACCATCCGCAACGTCTCTTCTGGGTCGGGCAGTTTTGGCACGATCAGCGAGCCGAAGTTCTTGGCCTGCTCGAACTGGCCCAGCGTCTCGCGCAGCTCGTCAGTGAACAGATCACGTCCGATCACATCCATATATTCGTTGAGTTCACCTTCATTAAAGTGAACGTTTTCCAGCACGTAGATATTGGGTTGTGTCGGACTGCGAAAAAATCGGCGCTGCTTAGCCCGCGCCTTCATAGTCAGCGCAAAGGCGGCCAACTCCCCGGCACGTTCGTCGATCTCGATACCGTAAAGGTTATGAGTCAGGATCGTAGCCGGAATGTCAGCGGGCTCGTAACCTTCTTCCTCGTAAATGGCATAAAGCAAATCGAAAGCATAGGTCAGCATGTGGCCGGAACCGCAGGCTGGATCGCAGATCTTGATCTCTTCAGGTTTGTTGATGCGCAGAAAGTTGGTTTCTGGCTCCTCCGGCCTGATGTAGTAGTCCATCTGCTTGACCAGCTCTGAATTTGGCCGATTGAGCATCCAAAGACGACCCAGAGAGTTCTCCACCAGATAGCGCACAATCCAGTGCGGGGTGAAAAGCTGGGTGGCGGCGGGGATGTTTTCGGCCGTAATCTTAGTGTTCTTCTTCAGCCCTTCAAAAACCTTATCTTTCTTCTCAGAAATGTAAAACTGGTAAAGCCAACCGATCACCTCGACATCCTGACAGGCGTCTGGCGTCATGGCCTCACGGGTGTAGGCGAGAATAGAGTTGCCTGAGAGCAAGTCGCCCGGCATCAATAGCTCGGTGTAGTCGTCGATGCGTTCAAACAAGAACGGCATGAAGCTATGCCAGTGGTTACAAGCGGCTACCACCAGTAAGCGATAGGCTTCACCTTGCGGGTCTTGGCTGGGGGTTTTGCCATCCAGCAAAGCAAAAATTCGCCGCCGGGTCGCTTCCGCTACCATTTCTTCATCAATCTGGCCCATCTTGGCGTCAGCCAAAATCTCGGGCTGAAACTGCCCCTCTGCAGGTGAAACGATGCCCAGGCGGTTATAGCGGTTCACGTCCATAAAGCGTATGGCGCAAAAGCGGTTGAACCAGATATAAGCTACCCACTCTATGACTTGGTCCTTGCCCTGCTCGGCTACCGCTTCCTCCAGCTTTTTAATGACCTGTGGACGCTCACGCCGGGCGGGGGTTTCTTCCGCCAGCACCAGTTTGAGCTTAGCGGTGACCTGTTCAATCAGGCTGCGACGGGCGAACTGAGCGAATTTTTTGAGTTTTGCGGTTTCCATGGAGACTAGTTTTCCTCGAAAATAGTGCGCTGATTGCCGCGTGTCCATTGGTAGCGAACTGGCTTGGCGAATTTTGTAACCACGTCTTCAGCAACAGCTTGTTTGAGCCACGTATTCAGCTGTGTTCGATGAAGTTGGGTGATCTCCAGCAGTTCCTCGACTGTTTTTGGGGACGTGACCTCCTGTTCCAACAACCACAGGAAGTAGCCATATAGAGATAATCGAGCTACTCCATCAGCATGCTCTTGAGGTTTAACAGGCTCAATTGCCTCGGTTTGAGGCGTCTCGATAGCTTCTGGTGCCGCTAACTCCTCAATTTTCTCAGTAACTGCTGCCGTTGTGTCTGTTTCACCGCCAGAGACTGGTACGTTTGATACCGGGTCGAGTGTGGGCTCTGATTGTGTTTCGGCGAACATATCCACGTCTTGTTCAGTTTCAGCAGCGAGGTTCGCGTAGCCCTGCAAAAAATTCAAGTCGATATCTCTAATGTCGTCTGGTAGCCAACGGGCCCCTTTTTGAACTAGCGTCTCGTTACCTGCATCCGGGTCATCGGTAGGCTTGACCCACATCGGCACCCAGCCATGCTTTATGTTTTCAAGCGCACCGGTCCAGGTGCCGCCCGAAGTTCCGGAGTGAACTGCTATCGCTGTGTCGGAAAGGCAGTAAATGTACTTGTTCCGCTGCATAGCATTGCCGGCGTGAAAGCCTGCCTCGGGGTAAAACGGAGAAAGCAGGACGAGATTATTAGCCATCAGATGCTTTCTATATTTCGCCGAGGTTGCTGCCCGTAACAGCTCATTCGAGAGGATGCCTACCGCTGTTCCTTCGACCCCTAAAGCACCCAGCATGGCAGCTTCATCAACGCCTCTCGCCCCGCCCGATACAATGGACTGGCCTTCTTGTGCCGCAATTCCTCCAAGCCGGCGACTGTACTCCAAGTCCGCATCACTGGTTTTACGAGAGCCAATGACCGCTGTACCGCCTTTGGCTAGAAGACTGCGGTTACCGCATCCAAAAAATACGGGCGGCGCATCATTCCCCAGGCGGGCCTTGAGGCGTTTGGGATATTCAGGGTCTGATCGTGTCAGTACCCAGAGACCAGCCCGGGTCCATTTTTCCATGGCCACCGCTAGGGCAGAGCCCCGGCTAAGCAGGGCCTGAATGCGATCACCGGTAATCTTCCCGTCCACCCATCCGACCAGCTTTTGATCGATATCTCCTTTGAGGAGATCTTCCGGAAAAAGCCCCTGGTTCTTCAGCCAGAACGCAAACCGCCCCCATTCTTTGTTACTGAGAGGCTTGGCATCTGATTTACCAGCTTTTGAGAAATGGGCGGTTAGCAACAGAATCGCCTGAGTTTTAGCAGAAACCATTCATCAATCCCCTGATGCAGAAGAAGCGAGGGCAACAGGGTACACCTCTCCACTGCCCTGTTGTTTTAGCAACGCAGCCAGGACGGTCATGGTCCACCCGGAATCAACTACGTCATCCACCAGCAGAACCGGCGTTTCCGGAATATTTTCATCAATGGAAAACACTCCATCGAGGTTGCTGCACTGGTGGTAGCGATTGTTCTGTAGCTTCTGTGGGTCGTTGTCTTGAACCTTTGACACTACCGAGATAAAAGGAAGCCCAAGTTTTGCTGCCAGTTTTTTTGCGAACTCTGGCACTAAATCCGGATGCTTTAACGAGGGAACACAGGTGACCCACTCGGGTTGCGGCATGGGTTTCCAGCGCTGCTGGATCATTTCTACCATCGCATCGACTAGCTCGTCGTTGAATTGACCAGCATGTTTCCCTTCTTCCACCAAACTACCCCACGCGGCATCAGCCCAGCGGCTCAGCACTCTCCCCTCTTGGGCTCTGAGCTCGGGCCGCAGGTTGCCTCTGAATCCATAAACCGGAAATGCGTTCGCTGCCACTTTAATCTTTGGTTTCAAGGCAAATTCTGAATGCCGAAGGAACTGCGCTGCAGCAATCACTGAGGCACGGTCGGGTACCGTCTTCACCAAAGACTCATCAACGCAGTTGGCGCATTTTCCGCAGGGTTCAGCCTCAGGGTCATCGAGAGATTTACGGAGATATTCCATTAGGCAGGTTCTGCTTTCAACGTAGCCTTGCATCTCCTGCCACTCTTGCTCTCGCATGCCGGTTAGACGAGCGATCTGGTCCTGGTCCAGACGATACTCAACTGGCGTTCTGACCCAGGAACTACCATTTTTATAAACTGGTGCGGGGTTCTCAACGCTCAGGAATTTAAGGACCTTCTCGATTTGCCCTTGGCGCATATTTAAGTGTTCTTGTAATTTCAGTACGGAGAGATCGTCAAAGTCCTCAAGAACCGACAGAACCAGATCGATCTGACCTTGCGTAGGAAAAGCTGAGCGCCGGAAAAACTCATGAATGCGCTCATCCTCCTTTCCCGAAAGCAGAATGCCGAATGACTCATCAATCCCGCGTCCTGCCCGCCCTACCTGCTGGTAATAGCCTACGATTGACCCGGGCGTTTGGTAGTGGATAACAAAGTGAAGATCGGGTTTGTCGTAGCCCATACCGAGTGCCGTAGTTGCGACAAGCACCTTGAGCCGATTGCTAAGTAGAAGATCCTCAAGATGTTCACGATAGTCGTTTGTCTTTTCAAAATCAGAGTGCTCAATTCCACTGTAGTAGGCTTTCGCATCTATCCCCTGACTTACCAGCCAACCTTTGACTTGCTCGGCGTCTCGTTTCGTCAAAACATAGACGATGCCAGCCCCCTCCAGAGTTGGAATGACTTCTGACAACCAGGCGAGCCGGCTTGCCTGGTCTGGCAGGGAAAGGTTTTGAAGTGAAAGACTGTCTCGGACTAACGAGCCCCGGATGACATCGATATCCCCCAACTGATCCACCACGTCCTCAATGACACGATCGTTGGCCGTGGCCGTGGTGCCCAAGACAGGCATGTTGGGAGGCATCTGCCGCAGGATATTCAGCAAGCGTCGATAGTCAGGCCTGAAGTCATGCCCCCAGTCTGAGATGCAGTGAGCCTCGTCGACAACAAGCACCCCTATGTTATTCAAGATGGGCTGTAGCGCTTGGGCCACAAACTCTTCATTCGCCAACTTTTCCGGTGAAATCAACAAACAATCCACTTGATTGGCGTGTATTTGCTGAACCAGGGCTTCGCTCTGCTCGCGGTTGGTCGAGTTAATCGTGATGGCATGAATACCAAGCCTTTTCGCTGCTTCAACCTGGTTGCGCATTAACGCCAACAATGGGGAAACGATGATGGATGGGCCATATCCCTGATCACGCATGATCCGGGTGGCTATAAAATAGACGGAGCTTTTGCCCCAGCCAGTTCTCTGAACCACCAGCAGCTTTTTACGCTGATTGACCAAAGCGTCAATGGCCTCCCATTGGCCATCACGGAAATCCGCACCCGGGTTTCCGATGGCAGTTCGCAGCAAAGCTTCAGCATCGTTTCTGTTCATACTTTATCTCTTTTATAACTCTGGCATCCCGCATCTTTGGAGTCACGAGGGCTGTCTGGTTTGACTAGGGAGCCACGCACAGAGCGCACCGACTCGCCATGTGCGCTCGTTTTTAGATCTGAACCTTTCGACCTTGATGGACTTCTTTTAATAGAGCGTCTTTCAGGGAATCCAAGTAACTGTCCACGTCGTCTTCAGTGGCGAGCCAGGCTTTGCCATAGGCCACCTTGAGGTTACGTGCGTGCACGTATTCCGCCGGTGATTCTTTCGCTTGCACCGTCCGGGTTGGAGTCTGTTCACCGTGAGGTGTTTGGGGAGGATCAGTCGGTTCAGCTGCAGGTTTGTTCATGGCAACCATTCTGGCGAGTACCTTCTGGTAACCTTGGTCCTCAAAGTACCTAAGCCGATCATTGACGACCGCGATGAGCTTTTGCTCACGAATATTGTCTCTCAGGTCTTTGAATGGTTTATCCAGCTCGGCCCGCCGAGGTTCTGGCAGCGATTGGTATTCGTCCATGCCCTGCATGCGCTCCTGCATGATTTTCAGAGAGTCTTCGGCTGCCGACCGGGTATGACTCACTTTCTCTTCGATTCGCCCTTTTAGCGCGTCTAGCTGCCCTTTCAGCTGCTGGATCTTGCTGCCTTTATAGCAATGCGGATCGTTCAGGATGGCGCGAATCGCCTCGATCTCTTCACCAGGAACATGGATGAAGTTCGGCTCCTGAGTTTGAAGCAGTGAACGAGCTTCGTTATAGATGTCTTTCTGGGAGCCGCTCATAAATTTTCGGATGGGATCAATCACATCCTCTTTCAGGTCAAGCAGTTCGTCTTCCTGGTTGCTCAGCTCTGTCAGATGCCACATATAGGGCTTGCCTGCAGCATCCTTTAATATGATATGAGCTGGCCTGAGGGCGTTCACAAAAGGATATTGCTCATGCAGGGCCAAGAGCGGGCTCAGCTGGTTCAGCATATCCTGGAAGCCTTCGGCCGTTTCCTTACCCAGAGCTTTTGCCTCACTGGTAGCTGGCGGGCTATCAAAAAAGTCCTCATAGAACTGTTTCAATGCTCTTACCTGAGAAGCCGTGAACTCTACCTGTGGTTCCAGTACAACGTTATTTTGGCCGTGAGTATTGCGCAGCGCCCGTTCCAGATCCGAGTCTTCAAGAAGGTTACTGTCGACCCGAACCTCAATCTTTCCGCGTGCGCACAGATTAGCCAGGGTGCACAGAATAGCGGGATAGGGCCAACCGTAAGGTTTACGCTCAAACCTCTCCAGCAACCCTTTCAGCGTGGTCCGCACGCCACCGCGGTTGTTGCTCTGAATAAATGCCAGCAATTCCTGTTCGGACTCTGCCAATGCTGTCGCATCGTTCCCGAAAAGACCCTCGTCAGTCCTACTAAGACAATTTGCAATGTCGTTTTCCGTGTAAGACACACCACGAAGCATGCGCAGGTTGGGATAAGCGCGCGAGATCAGCTCGTGGAAGCCACGGATAACCCGAGACTGCGGGTCTTGATTGGCTATCTCAAGGTCCGCACCGCCAATCAGCATTTTGCTTTTACCGATCAAAGCCTCTACCTGTTGGCGCAGCCTGGCTTCGCGCTCACGGTTCTGGAATCCCTTATCGTTCAGGATTCGTTTAACGGCTTCCTGCTGCGTTACAGAGATGTTCTGCTTGATGTACTTTTCTGTACGCTTGAGCATCAGGAGGTCACGCACCAGGCGATCATTCGAGGGCATCAGCACGAATAGCTCGTCCATGTTGTAGGTGGACGCAGTGCGCAGCATGTCCTCGTTTTCTGCGTGTTCGTGGAAGGGAGTGATTACGTTGATTGCCAGCTCATATTCCCTGCCATGCAACTTGTCATCGAGCTTGCGCGAATATGGGTAGTCCTGTCCCTGACCCTGGGAGGAACTGCTGTCATAGCGGATTTTGCGTTGCTTTATGACGTAATCGAAGACGATTTTCTGAAGTTCGTCCGCAACATCGGATGACTCAACTTCCGTATTTTTGATTTCCTGCTCAACGTCTTTTTCTTCGTCGGTCAAGAACTGGTAGAGGTCACCATTGCGCTGGATGTAGGTTTGCTGCTCCAGCAGGCTGAGTGCTTCTTCTACTTCCTTGCGAAGTGCAGGCAGATCCTGATCAAAGGCCTCCAACATCAACACGCATAGGTTGCGAACAGACGCTTTGAACTCCTTGACGTATTTGACCAGGAACAGGGCTTTCAGGAGCCGCACAGCAAATGGATTATCCAGGTGTTTCTCAGCCTGAATAATCGCCTTCTGAATCTGAGATTTCAGTGCTGAGCGGATGCCCTCGAACATCAGATCAAACGTGGCCAGCTGACCAACTTCATGATCACCAATATGGACAGCCACTTGTTGAAACACGCCCAGCATGGAGCGCTCACCTACCGAGCTGTGTTTACCTTCAAAAGCATTATGCTCGGACAGGTTTTGAATTGCCGACTGAAAGAGGGAAAACTGATAAGGGATAAATGGGTAAGCGTGAATGAAATGATCTCTGTCCTTGAAGTTTTTGTAGGTAAATGACCCATCAGCGAAATCAAAGAGTGTTTTGAAGTTGTTGGCCTGCTCATGATGAAGGTCTGACAGCTGCGCTATCCCCTCATCCGTTTTTGTCAACAAACGCTTTTGGATAACCTCATCGACACCGGCA
>Ga0307976_1001008_pt1 | contig 14188 bp, 14 predicted proteins | sample OrgLakmetagen919_FD_201836 | JGI IMG/M metagenome (GOLD analysis project Ga0307976, IMG submission 201836) | Saline water microbial communities from Organic Lake, Antarctica - #919 | ecosystem: Environmental > Aquatic > Non-marine Saline and Alkaline > Saline | place: Antarctica: Organic Lake... | reverse complement strand
TTATGCTCGGCTAATATCACGCCACGTTCCTCGCTGCTGAGGTGCTTGCTTCGTATGTCCATCACAACATCCTATGCCCAAAGGGCTCTGAGTGTTGCATTTGAAACTTGAGCCTAAGCTTTGGCTTTTGTGGCGGCGCTACTCGCTAGTGTTGTGGTGACCTTGGTCTTGGTCTCGCGCTCTGTTCGCAGCAGAGATCTCGGACAGGGGTGATTACATCGTCTACGTTAACAATTTGGGGTCGCCACGGTGGTGCAATTCAGTTCTCAATTAAAGATCCTTCGGCGTTTATTTGAGAGTTACATCATTTTGGCAGGTAGCCATGTGGCGATGCTGGGGAATGCTACCAATATTACGAGGGCGATCAGCAACATCATAAAGAACGGAAGAGTAGCTTTGGCTACAAATAGGATGTTTCGGCCGGTTAGTGATTGTACCACGAAGAGGTTAAATCCCACCGGCGGGGTTATTTGCGAAAATTCGACGACCAGCACCATATAAATGCCAAACCACAAAAGATCGATCCCCGCAGCTTGCACCATTGGCATGATGATCGAAATTGTCAAAACGATGATTGAAATACCGTCAAGAAAACAGCCTAGAACCAAAAACATTAGCGTTAGTGCGAACAGCAGCGGATAGACTGACAAACCATAGCTGTTAATCAAACTGGCGAGCGCTCGAGGAATCCCGGCATAACCCATGACGCTTGTCAGAAACGCGGCCGAGCCGATGATGAACCCGATCATGCAGGATGTGCGTGTCGCACCGTAAAGGCTTTCCTTGAATGAGTTCCAGTTCAGCCCGCCAGTTACCAAGGAGATTATCAGGGCACCTGCTACACCTAGCGATGCAGCCTCGGTTGGAGTCGCGTACCCGGCATAGATTGATCCAATAACCGCAACGATCAGAAAGACTACGGGCAATAATAACCGAAGACGATAAAGTTTTTCGCGCAATGGCAGGCTTTCGACGGGGGCGGGCATCCGATCACGATTGAATAACGCCCAGACTCCGATGAATCCCATCATCAGCGCAACTACCAAAAGCCCAGGAAACACCCCTGCAATGAACAGCTGCGCAATCGATACATTAGCCGACACTCCATAAACGATCATCATAATTGATGGTGGAATTAAAAGACCAAGCGTGCCAGATGCGGCCAATGATCCAAGTGCCATTTTTTCGTCATAGCCGCGCGCCTCGAGTTCAGGAAGAGACATGCGTCCAACCGTCGCTGCTGTCGCTGCCGAGGATCCACTGACCGCTGCGAACACCGCACAGCCTAGCACGTTGACATGCAACAAACCGCCAGGCAGGCGCGACACCCAAGGTGAAAGTCCCTTGAATAGATCATCCGACAAGCGAGAGCGGAACAAGATTTCTCCCATCCAAACGAACAGAGGTAAGGCAGTCAGCGTCCAACCGCTAAGTGCGCTCCAATAATTCTGTGACATCACCAATGCTATCGGCGCGTTTGTGATTGCCCACATGCCGATTATACTGATCAAAAGTAAAGATATGGCGACCCAGACGCCGCTGCCCAGAAATACAAGAAGCATGAGGCCCAGAAGCGGACTGAAAGAAATTGGATCCATATTACCTACTTGACGCCTTGGTGAGTAGCATCGTCGTCTTCGTTTTTACCTTCTTCTGACGCCCGGTAGATAGGATCTTGACCAAGCAGTACAAGAATAAGTTGCTCGACGAGAGCGATTCCCATCAGGACGGCCCCCGCCGCCATTGCAGTTTGCGGCAGCCACAGAGGCACGGCCACCATCCCGACAGACATGTCACCAAATCGATACGAATCCCACGTCATACTAACTGCCGAATACGCGAAAAACGCCACTGCGAGTGATGCAACGACCAAACACCATATCTCGAACGCGAATCGCATTTTCGGGTTCAGTACTTGAATAAACAGTGATACGCGGATGTGCCCGCCCGAACGCAGAGTCCAAGCGAGCGCAAGAAAGATTGAGGCTGCCATGCAGAAGCCCGCAAAATCAGCACCCGTCGATATATTATATCCCAATGTCCGCCCTACGATCTGAAGAAGAGTCAGGATGGCCATCGCCGCGAGCAGGATTGCCGAGAGAATGCCGGCGGCATGAAATATCCAATTGAGTGCTTTCACGACCAAGCCTTTAAGTTCAGAGTCAATCCATAGACCTGTAACGGTCGATAACGGCTTTACCTCTGTCACCAGTGGCCTCAAGCCATTCAGAAAGCATCGTCTCGCCGATTTCCCGAAGCTCGACCAGCATCTCATCGGAGGGTTTTTCAACAATTATACCGTTTTCAGCCAGTGTCGCGATTTGCTCTTTGGTGATTTCGGGTGCATTATTCCAACCACGATCCTCAGCAGCTTCAGAAGCCATCATTACTGCCTCCTGTTGACCTTCTGGTAAACTGTCAAACACGTCCTGATTCATGACAGTCATATTCCATGTGATAAAAGCCTCAACATCGTAAAAATGACTGACAAACTCCCAAGCCTGCGTATCAATGCCAGTTGTGGGCGAGGTGATCATCGCGTTGACCGTGCCAGTTGCAAATGCTTGAGGGACTTCAGACTGCTGGATGGTCACTGGAGTCGCACCCATCAGCTCCGCTAGACGCGCTGTGCTGGGGCTGTAAGCGCGCATCGTCACATCGCTAAAATCTGCCAAGGTGTTGACCTCTTTATTAACATAGATCCCTTGACGCGGCCATGACTGGATAAACAAAAGCTTCAACCCGCGCTCGCCAAGCTCTTCTTCTATCACAGGGCGTGCCGCTTCGGCCAGTTTGCGGTTTTCCGTGTAGCCCACGGCAAGAAAGGGGATCCCATCAATTGCGAAAATTGGGTCGAGATTAGATTGCATCGACATTAAATAGTCGCCAAGTTCTACCTGCTGGGTCTGCACGGCACGCATCACATCGGGCTGTCGTACAAGCGCGTCCTCGGCATGCAACACGATACTAATTTCGCCGCCCGTATTCTCTGAAACGTCTTCGACAAATTCAACTATATTCTCAGTCAAATAGTTCTGCATGTTCGAACGAACAGGCATATTCCATGTAGTCTCGGCGGAGGCTGCAGTAGCCACCGTACCCGCAAGCAGTGTTGCGATTATTGTTCTAGAATAGTTCATCTTAAGTCTCCCAAAGTAGGTTTTCAGATAGCAAGTTCAGATTGTGAGAGATCCCACAACAGGCGATAACGCCCAGTAGACACACATTTTAACCCCCCCTCAATAGCCACGAGATTAAGCGCCTGTTCGGCGGGTTCCAGAGCCTCCTGCCCTGTCGCGTCGATTAGAATATACCAATCTTTGGCCCCCGCCGCCGCGTCGGGATCGTCTGTCAAAGGCTTGGAGAGTTCGGGGTCGCTAGCCAACACGTGAACCGAAATCACTCCGTTCAGATCAAGTGCCGCGTCAATCCGCGTGTGAAGGTTTACATTTGATGCCGCCACGTCATCCACTGGGCGTAAACGTACGAAGCCAAGTGCCGCACCACGCCCTACACCTCGGCTAATGACAAGCCGGGCACAGGCGCGGGTCGCGTCCTGAAAGCGGGCAATATTCTTAAGTGACCATGGGGTCTGATTTGCTAAACGCTCTCGATAAGCGGGACTGTCCAGCACCTTAATTCCGTCAGTGGTATAGAGTCCAAGGTATTTCTGCGGAGCATCTACGGCCACGTAACGGCGCGCTTCAAGGAAGCCGGGGATCGCCACACGCTCTTCCAAGTGTTCCTTGTCATACCAGCGGTTGAAGTCTTGTTCGTATTCTGCATCGATATTCATGAAATTTATTAGCATGGCCGGTCCGGAAAGTGACATGGATGATTCAAGCTCCTATCTGAAGTTAGCAGACGCAGATACTTCTGCTGAAAGTTAGGCTAAAAGCCCAACTTTCAGTTAACCGTGGCGCAAGGCCGACGCACTGTCAACTTTGATCTCGGTGCGCGCCTTACGCAATGTTCTCTACATATGTCGATCCAAGGCTTATCCCCTTTGATCCGGCGGCACACGATGTAGTGCTACGGGGCTTGCTAATTGGTAATGTTCTTGTATTGTTCCACATATGCCAGCCAGATGGAAAAACGATAGGCCTATGTCGCGCCAAGCTTTCGACGCGCTTTTTTCCGATGAAGAAGCGTGTGCGCTTTATCTGGCGGAACGACGGTGGCCTGAGGGCTTCGTGTGTCCCTGTTGTGGCACCTGCAAGGGCTGGCCTCTGAAGCGAAATCGCGCGACCTGGGAGTGTTCTGGCTGTGGGCGGCAGACATCCGTGACGGCTGGCACGGTGATGCACAGCAGCCATCTGCCATTGCGGACGTGGTTTCTCGCCGCGCACATCATCACCAGTCATTCCAACGGCATGTCGGCGCTGCAACTTCAGGCGCAGCTTGGCCTCGGTAGTTACAAGACGGCTTGGCTGCTGTTGCAAAAGCTTCGGCGGGCGATGGTCAATCCCGACCGCAACCCACTGAAAGACATCATTGAAATTGATGAAACGGAGATGCCGTTCCGGTCCCGGCATGATCCTGTGGATCGGCCGAAGGGTGGGCGCAGCCCCGTGGGCAAGATGTTCATCGTCGGTGCTGTGGAATTGTCGGAAGACGGCCAGCCGCGCCGGATCCGGATGAAGCACATCCCCGACGGCGCTTCAAAGACGTTGCACGGGTTCATCGGCCAGGTCGTCGAGCCCGGGGCGCATATCATCACGGACGGTTGGCTCGGTTACGAAAATCCCCCCGCAAACACGCATGAGGCGAAGGTCGTCACCGGCAAAAAAGCACATGAGATCCTGCACTGGGTCCACCGCGTGTTCTCCAACCTGAAGAGATGGGCGAAAGGCGTGTTCCACGGCCTTAGGAAACACCACCTGCAACGCTATCTCGACGAATTCGTGTTCCGCTGGAACCGGCGGCGACACATGCGCGGCGCATTCGACACGCTGCTCGGGATCGGTGTCGGTCTCGCGCCCGCAACATATCGCGATTTTGTCGATCAGCGCGCCTGAGAGCCTTCTTTCGTCGTAAAAGCCGAGCTCTGCACACTCACATAACGCAGAAAATTGATCCGGATCGCGCCTCAAGCTCCAATAAAGAGCTCTGCCGCCTCAACATATCGTTTCGCCGGAACGAAGGGGATAAGCCTTTGTCGATCCTTTAACTGGAAGGCTGACGTCCTCAAGTTCGTCACCACGACTGACGCCGCTGATGAGCTGGTAAGATAAGAGGTCCGCGATGGTTCTGGGGTCACGGATCATGTCGCGGCACATTGTTGCAGCAGCACGCAGCAAGCACGGGACGTTCCAATGCAGCGCGTCAGCTTTCTCGACAGGCAGGCGCTGGAAGCGCACCAACGTACCGGGTGCGGCCTGCGCGATTATTGGCAAGTCGGCGGCGATGACGGTACCAATGCGAGGATAACCGCCCATCGTCTGGCACTCCGCCATGAGCACGTAGGGCAGTCCGTCGCCTGTCATTTGCAGATCGCCCGGCCCAATCAAATCGGATGCTAAACTCGAAGCATGGGACGAAGTGAAGCGCTGCTTTGCGTCCAGCTGTACCCCTTGGCGGTTGCCCCGGGGAGCACGCGTAAATGTGGTTTTATAAAATGTGGATAGCACGTGATCGTCGAAGAGGCTGGTCTGAGGGCCATCCATAACGCGAACAGTACCGCCCGCAAACCTGTGTGAGGCATTGATGATACGGGCTGGTCGCTCAGGTGCTGGGTCGGGCCCGCAGAGCAGTGTCTCGCCGTTGGCCAGCGGACCTCCAACGTCTATACTTAGGTGCGTTGCCTGGCTGTCGAGCCATACCATAGTTTGCAGTCCACCGGCCGGCGTCATATATCCATAGACCCCCGTCTGTGTCCCTCCGATCCGTAGTTTTTGACCGGGCTGGACTAGGTGGACGCCGTGCCAAGCTATGGGCGAGCCATCCAAGGCCGCGGTCATAGCGGCACCGGTTAGCGCGATTCGCATTGGCTGGGTTACACTGAAAACACCCCCTGCGCCCGCCATCTCAATTGCGGGCAGTATGGTGTCAGATGACAGCAAGGCTGCTGCATCGATCAGTGCTAGGCGATCCATTGCGCCTCCGCACGAGATGCCTTCCGCCAGATGCCCGGGGCGACCTAGATCCTGAACGGTCAGTAAGCCATCTACACGGAGGATTTGCAGTCCGGTCATCGCAGAAGCTCGAGGCGCGCGCCACAGAGACCGTCGGCAGCTTCTGTAAGGCCCGAGAGTTCTGAGGTGGAAACTGGCCGGTAGCGAATAACATCGCCCTGTCGCAGTAGAGTGGCGGGGGTTCGACCCGGGAGAAAACTGCGAAAGCCGCTGCAGCCGACATGGCGCCAGCCGGTGATGCCGGTTGCGGAATACATTGTGATCTGGCGGACAGCGACCAAGATAGCCCCAGCAGGGACTGCATGATTCAGAGCGGCCATCCGCGGCAGATTCCATGCCTCCGGCAGCAGGCCGATATAGGGCTGGCCAGGGGTGAAGCCGATCGCTAGCACACGTAGTTCTGACTCGCAGAGTTGCCGTACTGCCTCTTCAGACTTGCAGCCTAGAAGAGCCGCAACTTCATCGAGTTGGGGGCCGTTCGCGCCGCCGAATGTTGCAGGGATCGTCCAACGCCGCGCTGGTTCTGGCATAGGCCTCGGCTTGGCTGCGATACTTCGGGAGAGGATCAGAAGATTACGCGATAGGATAGCTCGCTCCGTCTGCTTTGCGTCAAAGCGCAGCAAGACTGTTACGAGTGCAGGTGCAACTTCGATCACGCCTATAGGTGGATTGCGTTTTATGTCGGCAGTCAGCGACTGTACCGCCGCCATTGCTTCAGGACATGGTTCCCGTGCAAATCGCACGATCACGCCATCGGACCCGAAGGGCAGGACTTCTGGAGTTATTGTAAAATCATCTGTCATGGTCTCGCGTCTCTAATCTGCAGATGACCAATATATGGTTTTTTTGAATGAACTCTCGCGGTTGGATCAAGCGACTACGGGGAGCACCGTCACTGCGTATTCATGACCGATGGCTCGTCCTGTAATTGGATCACTCATTCTCATCCGGAAACGCTCAGCAGGACGCACACCGCCGATAGCGCCCAGAGTTCCGCACATCAATACTACCGAGCCCTCCTCTGCCAAAGCGTTTAGATTCGCGTCTTCAATCAGGACTTTAAGCGGAAGAATTGAGGCGAGGCCGCCTTGCTGATACGGAACCCACTCGCCGCCTTGGGTAATCCAGCTTTCTAGTTTAATGTCGTCCAAGTGGTTGGTTACTTCCTCCCATGCCCAGAACTCAGCAGCACATGGTTTGAGACAAATTTGCTTAGAGAGGGCGATCGAATGTGCTTCCAGTGCGCGGTCAGTATGGTCCGATCCAATACCCAGCCATCGTTGTCCTTGGTGATGCAGAACAACTGGCTCGACCTCTCCCGAGCTGTCCTCTCCGACCACTTGGATGTGGTTGGCAGTGGTTAGCAGCGGTGCCGATACCCGATAAAATAGTGGTGTAGTCGAAGGTGGCGCGACTCCGAGGGCAGCCAGTTCCTCTACGTGATAGGCGATGGCCGAAGGGTCGCGACCGGTCCAGCCCGCGACAACCAAATGCGCAGCTTCGATATGGGCAGCCTTGCCGCCGAGCATAAGTTTCATGAAGTCACCTTTTTCATAAGACAGAGGGAAGCCATAAGGCTATGTTCGGCAGCAGAATTAGCGCGACAATCATTAGTAGCATGACGGCCACATAGGGCATTACTCCGACTATTACATCTTTCATCGAGCCTGACTTACGCGTACCTTGAACGACGAACAGGTTCAGGCCAACCGGCGGCGTGATAAGCGCCATTTCGATCAGCACTATTAGCAGAATACCAAACCAGACCTTGTCGTAACCTAGTTCCGCCATGATCGGCACGACGATCGGAATTGTTGCAACCATTAGTGACAATGTTTCAATGAAGAAACCTAAAACGATGTAGAGCGCGATTACCAGTAGCAATGTGCCAAAAGGCGATAAGCCTGACCCTACGATCATCTGGCCAAGCTTTCTTCCCATTCCCGCCGACGCCATAGCGAAATTAAGGAAGTAGGCCGCGACGATTACAAGCATAATCATGGACGTGATGCGTATTGTCCCGTGGAGGGCTTCGGATATTGCCAACACGTTCAGACCGTCGCCAAAGAAGGTCGCGATGCCTATCGCCATGAGAACTCCGATTGCTGCCGATTCGGTCGGAGTTGCCCAGCCCGCGTAGATTGACCCAATCACGACCCCGAAAAGGAGCAAGATCGGCACGAGATGGACTAAACCGCGGAAGCGCTCGGCCCAGCCGAATCGTCGCGATGGGCCGCCAAGTATGGGCCACATCATACACAGGCCAACGGTAACTAGGATGAAGGCGAGAGCCATCATTAGGCCAGGCAGCAGTCCCGCAAGAAACAGCTGTGGAATCGACGTTTCTGTCAGGAAGCCGTAGATGATCAGATTGATGGAGGGCGGTATCAAAATTCCCAGCGTACCACCTGCGGCAATGGCACCAGTAAATAAGCGCGGATCATAGCCGAGGCTTTCGCCCTGAGGTAAGGCGACGGTAGAGACGGTAGCTGCTGTCGCCACCGATGACCCTGAAGTGGCCGAGAACATCGTGGCGGTCGCGATGTTGGCATGGATCAACCCTCCAGGCAACCAGCTCAGCCATTTATCGAGTGCTGTATAAGTGCGCGAGGCGACGCCGCCGCGCACCAATATCTCGCCCAGCAGCACAAACAGCGGAATTGCAATCAGCGTTGATGATGCCGACGATGACCAAACCATCTGGCCTAAGCCGCGAAGTAAGGGAAAGCTGGAATAGAACTCGGCGACGCCGATGCCCAGCAAAAAAAGAACAATTCCAACCGGGAGCGACAGCGCCATTAATGCTAGAAGGGAAACCGCAACGGACCAGATCATATCTCGAGCTCCGAGCCCATGCCTAGCGTCGCATCGAAATCTTTCGTATGACCTGACAGCAGATAATATAGTCCAATTAGCGTTAGCGCGGTAGAGGTTAGCGCAAACCAAAGCCAGCCGCCAAACCAAATGCCTTGGGGAATCCACAGCGGCGTTTCGAGCGGTGTGTTCGCGGTTGATCCACGTAAAATGGTCTTTTCCAGAACAGGCCAACACTGAACCGCGACTAGCAATACGACGCCGTTAGTAACGACCATAGCCAGCATGTCCATAATTGACTGACCGCGTCTTGCGAGTTTTTGTCGGACGAAGTCGATTCGCACATGCGCGCGCTCGGTAAGTGCGCAACTGAGACCCCAGCTTGCCACTGCGGCCATGACATAGCTCGAAATCTCGTTCGAACCACCGAGCGCACCGCGGCCTATCTTGCGCAAGACGACGTCTGTCACGATAAACAGGACGGTGAGGAGCAGTGTAGCGCCGAGTAGGAGTGCCACTGCGCGGTTAGCACGCATCAAGGCACTCCGCAGTCTGTCAGCCAGTGTCACTGAGAAATTGTCACATCTACGATCTTGCCGACCGTATCATTCCACTGGGCCGTCACTTCGGGACCGGCACGTTCTGCCCATTCAGGCAGCACAACGTCGATCAGGACCTGACGGGCCGCAGCAACATCTTCCGAAGACAGTTCGACCAGCGTCATCGAGGCGGCCGTACCGGCTGCGCAGTCGCCATTGCCAGTTAGACAGGCGAAGTCTTGCTGCAATCCTCCTTCTGCCGCATCCCAAGCAAAGTTGACTAGGCCCTCGGTCACGGCGTTCTTCAAGGTTTCTTGCTGCTCGGCTGTCATAGCGTCATAGCGATCAGCGTTTATAGCAACCACTGCCGGGTCCCACCCACCGAGGGCCATGTTGACCACATAATCTGTGACCTCCCACCATCCTGCCCCGTAACCTGAGCTGGATCCTGTCACGGCACAGTCTATAACCCCGCGTTCAAGGGAACCGGGGACTTCGGAAAAGGCGAGGTTGACCCCTTCGGCACCTAGTGCCTCCAAGAACTTTGTGGTCATCCGGCCTGAGCCCCTGACCTTCCTATTTTTCAGGTCAGCCAAAGAGCGAATTTCTTCTCTGCAAAACAGCACCTGCGGCGCATGCGGGATGATACCGAGAGACTGAGAGTTGAAACGGTCGCGCATGATACCTTCGACCATAGGGGCCGCAGCTTCAATCATAGCACGCGCTTCAGTCGGCGTAGAGGCAAGCAGTGGTACGTCCAGGCCCTCCAGCCCAGGCGCGTCACTTACCGCATAATCAGCAATGGTAGTTCCCACGTCGAAGACGCCGTCACCCAGCATTCGATAGACGTCATCGCCTGCGATACCCATTTGGTCGAGGCTGGTTATCTGCGCAGTGAACTCGCCATTTGTGAGGTCTGACAGCTTCTCCGTCCAGAAGGGTTCCTCAAATTCTTGATAGACTTGTACGTTACTCCAGGTCCCAACTGCTGATAACTCTTCGGCAACTGCTGTGCTCGAGATCAGCGCAGCAATCATCGTCAATGTGGCTCTAGTTTTGTACATAGTGTTCTCCTGTGGAATGCTTTGCGTAAAGTTTAGTGCCGCGACTTTTAGCTTGCCATAACGACACCGCCGAGCAGCCGATCGGCTTGCTGCGCTGGGATATCTGTTACCAACATATAACCTGGCGCATGCGTAACTGCGAAGGCCGGCCGCGCTTTTGAGATTGCGGCTTGAGGTGTGACTCCGCAGGCCCAGAACACCGGAATGTCGCCCAGCTGCATGTCTGGTGCATCGCCATAATCAGGATTGTTGATGTCGACGATGCCAATGCGGGAGGGATCGCCTAAATGGATCGGCGTACCATGAGCTAGTGGGAATCGGTCGCAAATCCTGACCGCTTCTATTGCATCCGCAGGCGACATCGGTCGCATGCTGACCACCATCGGACCAGAAAATTTGCCGGCCGCGCGGGTTTGAATTGAAGTGCGATACATCGGTACATTGGTCCGATTGGTTTGGTGGCGCACCGGAATGCCGGCCTCGCTCAATGCGGCCTCAAAGCTATAGGAGCAACCGATGGCAAACGAAACCAAGTCATCGCGCCAAACTGCCTCCAAGTCTGAAGGCTCATCCACCAACTCGCCATCGCGCCAGACGCGGTAGCGGGGTACATCGAAACGCAGGTCGATGTCATGCCCAAGTGTTGGCAGGGCCGGATCGCCTAACTCACCGACTGCCAGCAAAGGGCAGGGGCGCGGGTTTATTTGGCAGAATCGCAGGAAGTCGTCTGCATCCTCGGCAGGAAGGATCACCAGATTGGCTTGGAGCGCACTGCCACCTACTCCACTGGTGCCACGATCAAATCGGCCGGCGCGAATCTCAGCGCGAACAGCGCGTGGGCTTGTAAGGTCCGGAGTGAGCATATTCATAGTCGTGCTCCTAAGCAGAAAATTACTTCATTTTACTGTGCCTAAGATTGAGAACGCTTTCAATAGGCCAATAGGCTTTTTTTTAGCAGCTCCGCGCGGTTAACGCGGTTAAGCTCGCAGCGGCGGGGGTCGGACCGTTCCCTTTTGGTGATAGTGGACCGATCCCGAGGGTGGTCACCCCTATCTTTTCTTTTGACCTCAACGGCTACCTGGGCTTTAGGTCCACATGACAAGACAAGGTGAGAAAGAAACAAGTGATCGTTTGACTAACGGACAGTACATGCAAGTTCTCAACGGAGTAAGAGGTTTTGCAGATTTGTTCAGACGGACTGGATCGTAACTGACAACCCAAACATGAAAGCAAAAATTTGAGCAGCTGATATCAACCGTAAGTTGCGAGAGGCATTCCATCACATCTGTCATGCGCAAGCTCATCGTTATAGCCAACGTGCTACGTTGGGACTAGAGAAAGCGGACCAAAAACACGGCTTGACCAATTCGGATACTTCCGTAATGGGGTTCTCAAAGTTTTTCGGTCCGTATCAACACGCGATGTGAATTTCATGTTGTGGAGCGTTAATCTGGTTTCATTATGTCCACAATCATAGTATTGTCTTAACTATTAGCCATGGGACCACCCTTACTTGTCACATCCCTCACCAGTTTCATGCTTCCGTCTGTAGGTCAGCGTGATAGCTACCACCATTATGCCAAGTCAGATCAGACCCCAAATGCCTATCTCAATCGTGCGCTTGAACTTTGACAGTTTGGCGGCGAGTATCCAGTGCGGCTTCATCTCGGATCGCATCCCGATGAGATACCCATGGTGAAACCTACGCAATCAGGCGTAGCCCAATTCAGTTCTTCCATATTTCTCTAAGAGTCTGATTCAAAACTATTCGAATGATTTCAGTTCCTTGCGAGATGTCGTGTGACGCGTCTAATGTGTGCGATGAGGATCCAAGCCTCTGCGCTTGCGATAAATTTTTCCCAATCTTTTGATAGGCGGCGACATCGGTTCAGCCAGGCGAAGGTGCGCTCGACGACCCACCGGCGCGGCAGCACTTCAAAGCCCTCTGCGGTATCGGAGCGCTTGACAATCTGGACGGTCCATCGGCCGAGGGCTTTCAGCGCGTCCCGCAGTTTGGGCCCGGCATACCCGCCATCCGCAAATACATGCCGCAATGATGGATAACGCGAGACGATAGCTTTCAACACATCCGGCGCGCCATCCCGATCCTGAATTCCGGCGCTGTGGACCACAAGGCCCACCAACAATCCGACCGTGTCGGTGACGATATGGCGCTTGCGTCCTTTGATCCGTTTACCCGCATCGTACCCTCTAACCCCACCACTTTCAGTGGTTTTTACGCTCTGACTATCTATGACCCCGGCTGTTGGCTGGGCCTTACGGCCCTCGGCCAGACGCGCGACTTCCACCAGCTTACGGTTCATATCATCCAGCAAGCCATCATCGCGCCACGCGTAAAAATAACTCCGCACCGTCGAAACCGGCGGGAAGTCGTTGGGCAACATGCGCCACTGGCATCCGGTCGTTGCAATGTAGAGGATCGCGTCGAATACGTCGCGCAAACATGTCGTGCGAGGCCGGCCAGTTGTCTTGGGCGGCGGCATCAAAGGCGCTATCAAAGCCCATTCTGCGTCAGTCATATCGCTTGCGTACTTATCGCTTTTTCGATCATGTTGGCGACGGGTGAGTTCAGTCCAGGCCATTGAGATATCCATTCAGCTTCACAACTGAATAGAATCATAACCTGCTGAGCTCACTCAATTAGTTTTAAATCGGGCTCTAAAGCGTTAAATCGTAAAAGTATCCCGCTGGGTGCAGGTTATGCAGGCCAAGTTTTGACCGTCTTTCATTGTGAACTGGAACTCTTTACCACCCACCACATGCGAGGCAGGATGACGCCAATGTGCCGTGCAAGTGCAACCGTCGCCCATTTTTTTGTCACGACGCTGTTTTCCAACCCATGACGCCTCAACCAAGATTGTCTATCTAGCGGGTCGTAGTTTTGAAAAGCCCGGAAGACTGAAAAGCCACCGTATCCCGTGGTCTTTTTGAAGCATATTAGTACATACCCTTCATATCGAACAGGTTGCGCATGTTTTCTTCATGCCCGTCCAACATGCAATTCATGTTATGTATGAAAATGTCCGTGATACGTTCATTTTCCTCCTTCACTGTCGAGGCGGAATGCGGGCTGATCATCACATTAGGCAAATCCCACAACGGGCTATCATCTGGCAATGGCTCGACAGCAGTTACATCAAGCGCGGCCAATCCGATGGAACCGCTGCGCAGGGCGTCAATCATCGCGGGCTCGTCTATTACTTTCCCCCGCGCGATGTTGATAAGAACTGACGTCGGACGGATTGCTTGAATAATATCGCGGTCGATCATGCCTTCGGTCTGCGGAGTGTGCGGAACGCACAATACAATGGCATCCGCCCTGCCCGCGACGTCGCGCAGATCCTCCCTGCCAAAAACCTCGTCATAGCCACGCTTGCGACCCTCCTCCGGGGTCAGGCTGCGGCTCATCGCGGCAACATTCATACCGTGGAATTTGCAAACCTTGGCAAGGTGATGGCCTACCTCACCTACCCCGACGATCGCCACCAGCTTACCTGTCACATCCCGGCAGGTAGTATGGCTGTTTTTTAAACAACTCTGGTTTGAGTTTGTGCCAGTCCTTCATGGCTTGCAAGGGCGCTTTACTGCCCAAGGCTGACTGCGGGAGCTGCTGGTT
>Ga0307976_1001003_pt1 | contig 14206 bp, 11 predicted proteins | sample OrgLakmetagen919_FD_201836 | JGI IMG/M metagenome (GOLD analysis project Ga0307976, IMG submission 201836) | Saline water microbial communities from Organic Lake, Antarctica - #919 | ecosystem: Environmental > Aquatic > Non-marine Saline and Alkaline > Saline | place: Antarctica: Organic Lake... | reverse complement strand
AAGGATTAAGAGAAAGTTAATACCCCTCTGGAGGCCACGGTTGATAAAGGCTGTAGAGGATTATGTCTTTTTAGGACGGATAATCCCCAGAACCCCAACTTGGTTTCTAGATATTCTTCAATGCCTTCCTGAGCACCTTCCCGCCCAAGACCGCTGTTCTTCATGCCCCCAAAGGGAGCTGCAGCGCTGGTTGGATTAATGTCGTTGATGCCAATAATACCGAAATCCAAAGCTTCAAATGCGCGCATGGCGGTCGACATGTTATTGCTGTAGATATAGGCAGCCAATCCATACTCGGTGTCGTTGGCCATGGCGATCACATCGTCTTCTGAGCGATAGGTGATCACGGGAGCTACCGGGCCAAAGGTTTCTTCCCGGTAGATTTTCATTGCTGGCGTTACGCCGGATAGCACGGTTGGTGCATAGAAGTAACCGTCTGACAGACCATTTTTCATCAATCGCTGGCCACCGGTTTCCACCGTTGCACCCAAAGCAACAGCGTCTTTAACCTGACTATCGACCTTCTGGATGGCCTGTTCATTGATCAGCGGGCCAATACCCACGCCTTCGGCCATACCGTTACCGGCCATCAGGCGACTGGCGCGACTGGTCAGTTCTTTAATAAACGGCTCGAGGTGGTCTTCGTGCACGAAAATACGGTTAGGGCTAATACAGGCCTGGCCGGTATTCAGGAACTTTACCAAAGACAGCCCTTTGGCCGCATGCACCGGATCGGCATCGGGGAACACAATGGCGGGCGCGTGGCCGCCGAGTTCCATAGACACTCGCTTCATGTTGGCTGCTGCCAGACCGTTCAGTTTTTTGCCAACGGGGGTAGAGCCGGTGAAGGTCAGCTTGCGGACTCTTGGGTCGGTACAAAAAACATCGCCTACCCGTGAAGGATCCTGCACGGTGAGCACGTTAATGACACCGGCCGGGAAGCCTGCTTCAGCAAAGATCTCTACCATGGCTTTGGCGCACAGGGGCGTGCTTTCAGCTGGTTTCAGGATCACGGTGCAGCCGGCCGCCAAAGCAGGGGCCAGCTTGCGGGTAATCATGGAGATCGGATAGTTCCAAGGCGTAATCGCGCCGACCACACCTACCGGAGACTTCTGAACCATAAAACGCTGGTTTTCTCGGGCTGAGGGGATGTTTTGACCATACACGCGCTTGGCTTCTTCTGCAAACCACAACAGAAAATCCGCGCCGTACTGTACTTCATTGAGGGACGCCTTCAGGGGTTTTCCCTGTTCGCGCGTCATGAGCTCAGCCAGCTCGCGCTTATGGCGGATCATCAGTTCCCAGGCTCGATAGAGTAGTTGGGAACGGTGATAAGCGGTGGTCTTTTTCCATTCTTTAAAAGCACAATTGGCGGCCGTGATGGCCGCCTCAATATCTTGATCGGTGCAGTCGGGCACGTGCCCGATGATCTCGCCCGTAGCCGGGTTGGTTACCGGGAGCTCAGAGCGCCCGGTTAACCATTCTCCGTTGATGTACATGAGGCTCTACCTCTTGGTTGTTTTTAAAACTCTGTCTCTGACAGTGCCATGATGGCGTCGTCACCGGATCGCATCGTGCTAAGGTGCGCGGAACAGCGCGGCAGAATGTGATCCATGAAAAAGTTAGTGGTCGCCAGCTTGTTTGCTGCAAATGAGCTCTGATCTGCTTGATCGTTCGCGGCCGCATTGGCGCCTTTCAGCATCAGCCAGCCAGCAGTCACTATGGAACTTAGCATCAGATAGTCGAAGGCAACAGCGCCGGTAAATTGTGCGTCATCACCACGCTCCAGAACCATTCTGGTGGAATCCTCAAGGAAGGCTACCGCTTGGTCAAATCTGGCTTGGCGCCCAGCTGTGAGCACTGAACTGCTTTGCAGCGGCCCGGTAAGAGGGCGCATGTCGTCGATCAACTCGGCCATGGCTTGGCCTTGGTCACGAACGGTTTTCCGGCCAACCAGATCAAGGGCTTGAATGCCGTTGGTGCCTTCGTAAATCGGCAAAATTCGGGCGTCACGATAGTGTTGTGCAGCCCCGGTTTCTTCGATAAAGCCCATGCCGCCGTAACATTGAATGCCCAGAGAGGTAACTTCCTGCGCAATTTCTGTGCACCAGCCTTTAACCAGAGGTGTCAGCAGCTCGGATCGCCGCTTGTAACGGGCTTTGATATCGTCTGGCAGATTATTCGCGTTGGCGTAATCTACGGCAACACAGCCAGTGTAGGCGAGCCCGCGCGCGGCTTCCGTTAAGGTTTTCATAATCATCAGCATTCGGCGCACGTCCGGGTGCTTGATGATGGGGGAAGCGCCTTGTTCGCCGGGAGCCGTGCCTTGAGTTCGTTCGAAGGCATAGTTCCGCGCCTGTTGGTAAGCGCGTTCGGAAATGGAAACCCCTTGCAAACCTACGGTCAGGCGTGCGTTGTTCATCATTGTGAACATGCAGGCCAAGCCACGGTTCTCTTCGCCGACCAGATAACCGATGGCGCCTTCATTGTCGCCATAACTCATGACGCAGGTGGGGCTAGCGTGGATACCGAGCTTGTGTTCCAGCGAGACTGCTTGGCAATCGTTTCTTTCCCCGGGTTCTCCGGAGGCATCCGGCAGATACTTGGGTACGGTAAACAGTGAAATGCCTTTTACCCCGGGAGGGGCATCGGGCAGGCGAGCGAGCACAAGGTGGATGATGTTATCCGCCATGTCGTGCTCACCCCAGGTGATGAAAATCTTTTGGCCTTTTATCCGGTAGGCATCGCCTTCCGGACGGGCTTGGGTACGAATGCCTGACAAATCCGAACCGGACTGTGGTTCGGTCAGGTTCATGGTCCCGGTCCATTGCCCGGAAATCATTTTCGGCAGCAACTGCTGTTTCAGCACGTCGCTGGCATTCTCGGAAAGCGCCTCTACGGCGCCTTGAGACAACAAAGGACAGAGCCCCCACGCCATGTTTGCCGCATGCCACATTTCCTGAACCGGAATTGCCAGTGAGAAGGGCAGGCCTTGGCCACCGAACTCCGGGTCAAACTGCAGGCTGGCCCAGCCGCTCTCAGCATATTGCTGGTAAGCATCGCGGAAGCCAGCTGGCGTGACCACGTTGTGGTCGGAATCCAAACGTACACCGGTTTGGTCTCCGGTGACGTTGGTTGGGGCGATTACCGAACCGGCAAAGCGCGCGGCTTCTTCCAGAATGGCTGCGACGATATCATCGGAGGCGTCTTCGTAGCCACAGGCTTTAGCCATTTCTGAAAACCCGGCGACTTGCTGCAGGGTGAACGTCATCTCACGGGTGGGTGCTCTGAACTCTGTCATGGTTTACTCCCTTAGCTCATGTACTGGCCGCCGTTGACCGACATGTTGGTGCCGGTCACGAAGCTGGCTTCATCAGCAGTCAGGTAAGCTACGGCTCTGGATATGTCTTCAGGCTTGCCAAGGTGACCAACCGGAATGCCAGCAACAATGCTGTTCAGTACTTTTTCAGGTACTTGGCGAACCATAGGGGTGTCGATGTAGCCAGGGGAAACCGAGTTAGCGGTTACGCCTTTACGCGCACCTTCCTGAGCGATGGACTTGGTAAAACCATAGATGCCAGCTTTGGTCGCCGCATAGTTGCACTGGCCGAACTGTCCCTTCTCACCGTTCAGGGACGAAATGTTCACGATACGGCCAAAACCCCGCTCGCACATGTTTTCGAAGACTTGCTGACACATATTGAACATGGAAGTCAGATTCACATTGATGACCTGGTTCCACTGCTCCGGCTTCATTCTCTTCAGCGGTGCGTCGTTGGTAATACCGGCGTTGTTAACTAGAATGTCGATGGGGCCCAGATCCTGTTCAACAGCGGCAATGAACGCTTTGCAGCCTTCAAAATCGGTTACGTCCAGCGGGTAGATGGCCGCGTCGATACCCTCTTCACTCAGGGTGGCCTGCCAGTCTTTGGTTTGAGCCGTAGATTCTTCACCTGGCAGGTGAGTGCCCACCACTTTACGGCCTTGAGCGGCCAATGCCCTACACATAGCGGTACCCAGACCACCGGTTGCTCCGGTAACAACTGCGATGCGATTAGTCATGGTGTTCTCCTTCTTTTTTCAGATGGTTTATTTCAAGGATTTCTTGATGGTGGATGACTGGGAAATGGCTCCCAGCGAGGTGTACTTTTGGCTGCGATGAACGATTTTCGGAAGTTCATACAGGTAATTGACCATCAGCCCAGCCGATTGTTTAAGGCCTTTTTCTGAGGTGTCTGCCATCCAATTGAGCTGGGCAACCTGGGCGCCGTTACTTAGATGGAAATGCGCCACCGGGTCGTTCGCACGGTAAGAGCCAGGCTTGGAGGAGCATAGATAGGCTGCGGCCAGTTTCATGAGGGCTTCTTGCTGTCCACCGGTGGAGTCGACCGGGTTTGCCCGCAACGGATCAGGCAGCAGCGGGGAGCTGAGCCACTGTTCGCCACCGGGCAGTTGCTCCAGCTTTTCTGTCGGTGTGTTTTCTAGCCAGCGGCGGAAGCCTGGGATGGGCGACAGCGTAGCGAACTGCTTCAGCTGAGGGAATTCGTCCTGCAGCTTGCTCACAACTTGCTTGATCAGGAAATTGCCGAAGCTGATACCAGCGAGGCCTTGTTGGGCGTTGGAAATCGAGTAAAAAATGGCTGTGTCAGCTTTGTCGATGTCTAGGGTTGGCGCGTGTTCATCCAGTAGTTTCTGAACGTTGCCAGCAAGACCGTTCACCAATGCCACTTCAACAAAAATCAGGGGTTCGTCGGGCATATTCGGGTGAATGAATGCGAAACAGCGTCGGTCGAAATCTAGTCGGTTTTTGAGATCACTCCAACTCTTGATGGCGTGCACGGCTTCGTATGCAATAAGCTTTTCGAGCATGGCACCACTGGAGTTCCAGCTAATTTCTTCCAGCTGTAGCAGGCCGATGTCGAACCAGGTGGCCAGCAGGTCACGCAAGTCGGTTTCCAATGGTTTCAGTTCTGGATGGTCTTTGCAAAGCGTGAGCAATTCTTCCCGCATGTCCACCAGAAACTTGACTCCGGAAGGCACACTGTTGAACTGTTTCAGAAGAGCAGTGCGGCTGGGTTCCAACGCCTTGCGTAAAATCTGGGCGGCCTGAGTTTTCTGGTTGGGTTTGGCGTTATGCCATTGATCGATGGCGCTTTCTACACTGGCTTCGTTAACGCCGTAGTGCTCTGCAAGCAGACCAAGGAATCTGGTTCTTCCAGTAGCTGACAGTTTCAGATAGGCGCTGCCCAGCATGGCAGCGCGGTTGCGAGCTTCTACCTGGCCGCCGTTCTCGGCAAGACAGTCGTCTATCCACGTTTTAACAATAGTGACATCAGATTCTGGGAAGTCTTCCGCAATATTCATTATGGCTGAACCACGACGGCCTAAGGATTCCAAGCCACCTGGGATCAGCTTTTTAAAGGCCCTTTCGAAAATGCTTACGGGTTGGCTCTGCATAACCGCGACTCCCTCTTTAAAAAGCGGTGTTGTCTTTGTTGATGAAAGAAGGCTATCAGAGCATTTTAAAAAAACCAAGTAAAAATACTTGGTTTGATAGATATAAACCAGTAATGTGGTTGGCGAATGGACCAACAAGAGGAAAATACAATGCAAGAATTACATGGTTACTACCTGGAAGATCTCGAAGTCGGAATGGAGGCATTCTACGCCAAGACCATTACTGAGGCAGACGTGGTTTTGTTTGCAGGCATCAGTGGTGATGACAATCCGATACACATTAATGCTGAGTATGCGAAGACCACGCCGTTTAAAGAACGGATCGTTCATGGCATGTTCAGTGCGGCGCTGATTTCGGCAGTATTGGGCACACGTCTGCCGGGCCCAGGTGCGATCTACATTGATCAGCAGATCAAGTTCAAAGCTCCGGTTCACATTGGGGACACGGTAGTTGCGTTTGCCAAAATCATCGAGATCAACGAAGAGCGCCGCCGGGTAAAGCTGGAGACCATCTGCAAGATTGGTGAGACGGTTGTTGCGGAAGGCGTTGCCACCAATATGGTTGACCGCCGCCCGGCGTAAGTCAGGAGACTGTTATGTTAATGAATAAAGAGAATGCCATCGTTGCAATGATTGATGTGCAGGCCCGCCTGTTGTCCGGCGTGCATGAGAACGAGAAGCTAGTGAACAACTGCAGTTGGCTGGTTCGCCTGGCCGGACTGATGAATGTGCCGGTGATCGGGTCTGAGCAGTACCCGGATGGCCTAGGCCACACTGAGGACGGTTTGCGCGAATTGGTGGGGCCGGACAATATTTACGGCAAAACTATTTTTTCGTGCATTGACGACCTGGGCTTCGAAAAAGCGTTCGAAGCCCACGGCCGTAAGCAGGTTGTACTCTGCGGCATGGAGTCTCAAGCTTGCGTTATGCAATCGGCAATCAGGTTGCTGGAGAAAGGACTGGAGGTATTTGTAGTGGCGGATGCCATTTCCGCTCGCAACCCCTATGACACTGAGATAGCACTTCGCCGGATGGAGCAGGCGGGGGCTAGAATTGTCACCAAAGAAATGGTCGGGTTCGAATGGCTGCAACGTTCTGATGCGACTGAATTCAAGGCATTCAGCAAAGAGTTCCTGCGCTAGTAAGTCACGGGGCCTCGGAACCTGATGGTCAAAGGCCCCGGAGACCTTCAGAATAGAGTCTGACAAGGCAACCCGAGTTCGGAGAACCTCTTAATCATGAAAACCCGCACTCCGGAAGAGGGGCTTACGGCCCTGACCGACGACGCTGAGCGCAACCGCCTTCTGGCGGAAATGGCCGAACAGTCCACAGACATGATTTCCCGGCACACACCGGAAGACTGGCGGTTTATTTATGTATCCCCCGCGGTTACGCATTTGCTGGGTTACAGTGTAGAAGAGATTGTGGGCATATCAGCGTACGATCTTTACCATCCGGACGATGCAGAAGATTTCCGATTACGGGCACCCACTGTAAATTATGACCGAGGCCTGTACACCCATACCTATCGCTTTCGCTGCAAAGATGGCCGCTACACCTGGCTGGAAAGTACCAGCCGAACCATTCGGGATCCGGATACCAACGATATTCGGGAAATCTTGGTGGTTTCTCGGGATGCCACCCACAGAATCAAGGCAGACAAGGCAAACCGTCGGTTGGCTCGAGTGTTGGAAAGTACTCAGGATATGTTTATATTCGCTAACCTGGACCTTACCGTTTCACACCTGAACGAAGCCGCCCGAAATGCTCTCGAGCTGGAGCAGACGGATTACAGCGCTTTCCCTCTGGCTTGGTTTTTGACGGAGAAAGGCCTCCGCTTATTGATGGATGAAGGTTTTCCCTCCGCGAGAAAAACAGGACATTGGCGTGGAGAGCTGACCATGCGCAGCCTGAAAGCCGGCCGCATACCAGTGATGCTCGAACTTTTGGCCCACCGCTCTCTGCATGGGGATATCGAGTATTTCTCGCTGGTTGCCCATGACCTCACTGAGAAAAAAGCCGCAGAAGAGCAGCTCAAACAGTACCAGGCAGATATTGACCATGCCAGTCGTTTGGTAACCATGGGGGAACTGGCGTCGAGCCTGGCCCACGAGTTAAACCAGCCGCTGTCGGCGATGGTGAATTACCTACGGGGTATCGAGCGGCGTTTTGCGGACACGGCCAGCCTTTCCTGGAGAGATGTTGAATTGCCGATTACCCGTAGCATCCGAACCGCCTTGCGGGCTGGTGAGATTATTCATCGTATGATGGACTTTACCCGTAAACAGGAACCTGCTGTTACCAGTCTCAACTTACCGGAGCTGATCCAGGAGATGATCGACTTCTGCGAGAGCATGGCTGAACGGCATAATGTACGCGTGGTATTTGATCTGAGTTCAGCGTTGCCAGCGGTCATGGGTGACAAGATTCAGCTGGAGCAGGTGTTATTGAATCTTATCGTCAACGCCATCGAGGCAAGCAAATCATCGGACGATGAGCAGATTGCCACGGTGCGAATCGGTGTTAAGGCCCATGAAGACGGGCAGTTGCGGGTCGAGGTGGAAGATCAGGGGCCGGGTATTTCAAATGCGGATATGTTCCGTCTTTTTGATCGCTTTTTCACAACTAAGCAAACCGGGCTTGGAATGGGGCTGGCCATCAGTCGTTCATTGGTAGAGAATCTTGGGGGCGAGCTATGGGCAGAAAACCTCCCAGAGGGAGGGGCTCGCTTTTCATTTACCCTCAATATTGCTGATTGACCACTCATGACCTCTAAAAACGATGTGCAAACGGTTTTTGTCATTGATGACGACGTGGATGTAAGAGACTCTTTGAAGTGGTTGCTGGAGTCCGTCGGCCTAAAGGTTCAGACCTACGAGAATGCGCTGGCTTTCTTTGAGGGTTTCGACACGGACCATAGCGGTTGTATTGTGATGGATGTGCGTATGCCGGGGCTCAGTGGCATTAACGCTCAGAAAAAACTGGCAGAGTACAAAATCGAACTGCCGGTGATCATGATTTCCGCCCACGGCAATGTAGATATGGCCGTGACGGCCCTAACCCAAGGTGCCATAACGTTTATCGAAAAGCCGTTTGATGATCAGTTGCTGATTGATCACGTCTACAATGCCTTGGAGAAAGACCGGGGCCGATTTTTTCATCGCCGCTCGCAATCTCGTATACGAGAGTGTTATGACCGTTTGACCCGAAGAGAACGCCAAGTATTAGAGTTAATCGTTAAGGGGTTATCTAATCAGGAAGCGGCAGATGAACTCGGTATCAACAGGAAAACGGTTGAAGGCCATCGGGCGAACATGACCGCGAAAATGAAGGTGGATTCGTTTGCGGAACTGGTACAAGTAGCCATAGCGCTGGGATTGGTGCAGGGTATTGCGAGGCTCTAAACACAAATTGTGTAACTGATCACTGCTGAGTAATCTTTTCAAAAGGATATCATTGTGGGTGCATAAATGGATCAAGCAAAACTCAAAGCTCTGACGTGACTGTATTTTTTGTGCGTTAAGGTTAGGCTGTCGTCTCATGTCATTAGGCTTTAGCAAACACCCGCAGACGACAGCCAAGCTCTGGCTGTGGATTTGTCCGCGTTCTCAGGTTTAAACCGCTACCTCTATACTAGACTTTCCGGCCATACGTTTTTGCACTCGTTATGCGCTTTATGAGCATCTGCAGCAACTATCTCCGCGTTTTATGAAGAGTGGCGCACGGGTGACCTGTTTTCCGGATTGATGGCAAGGCTGCTGAAATCTAGCGTTTTGCGCTGAATTCTCGTTTTGTTTGCCCGGCAAACCCGGCCACCTGAGAGAAGGTGGTGTCACTCCGACCGAGGGGAGGACAATCCGACTTGCAGGCAAGGGCGTCGCTGGCCAACGGCTGGGTCTGAAGGAAGCCACAGGAAGTGAGATGGACAGAGCGCAAGCGAACCTGATTCGGCGGGTCTACCGGTGGTAAGCGTGCAAAATACCGCGAAGCCCGATACTGGGTCAGCGGTAGGACGTGTTTGAGGATGGCCTATCTTGCAGGGAGCCGGTGCAGTAACCGGGGAAGCCTGACCCCACACCCTGAATTCAGGGGGCATTGAACCAAGGTGAAAGCCAAGGCCGATGCTGGGGCGAGGTGGCAGATGAAGCCGTAGTAGTGACGAAGTTCTGGCCTGAGAAACCTGGTAACAGCGTGGAGGAGAAAACCGGAACGACCCCAAGCGGAGGTTTTGGGGTAACCGCTGAGGCGTAAGCCGGTGCGGTTAGCGAAGGGCGGAAGTAAACGCAACAAGGGTTGTTGACCCTGAGTGTGTTGGGACAGGTTGATGCACAAGCCACCTGACGAGGTGGAGGCGCAGAGTCAGTGCCTGCCGGGAACGGTGGGGTCGCACTCTGGTCTGTATCCGGGAGTAAGTCCGTGTTGGGCGGTAGATTGCCAAAGCGCTAGCACCCCGCTGAACACGGATTGAAGATCCCAGCCCTGATCGATGCCTCTGGCGATACGCCCACACAGAGCGGCAGGCATGAGGACTTACTACAGCCTTTACAGTCGCTTGCTCTCGAAGCAAGCCTTGTATGATGCCTTCAGGCAGGTGAAACGCAACAAAGGTGCGGCCGGAATTGATGGGCAGAACCTGAGTGCGTTTGAAGCCAACCTGAAGGCGGAGCTGTCGTGCCTGCTCACCGAGCTGAAGGAGAAGCGCTATCAGGCGCAACCGCCGTAAGACGCACCTCGCGCATTGCCGCGAAGGTGTCGCGTTCTTGAGTGTGGTGATCCACACGCGCTATACGCGCATCCAGGAAAAGAACCTGTCGGGGCTGAAAGCCAACTTCAAAGCGATAACCCGGCTCAACACAGGGGCAAACTTGTCGGAAGTGATCCGACGGCTTAACCCGATATTGCGCGGTATAGCGCGGGCTCCAGCTCAAACAGTGGAAGACGCTTAATCGCCGGCACCGGCGATTAAGGCAGCTGGGTTGCCAGCCGCCTTTCAAATCCATCTGGATGAAAAGCTGGCGCAATGCGCATAGTTCACTGGCGAGCGATGCGATCCCAAATCATTGGCTGCATGACACGCTCGGGTTGGTTGATCTGACTCGCCAGCGCATGGGACTTTATGTCCCAATCTTTTAGGATGAGCGGTTACAAGAGCCTTATACGTGATCTGTCTGTGCGGTTCTGTGAGAGGTCTGAGGGGGCAGCGCCACACTCTACTCGATACTCTAGCATCACAGGCATAACTTGTATGCTTACTGCTTCTTTGCAGTTTGCAGATGAACGAGGTTACGCCGGGCGGCGTCCGGTAACGGGGTCGGTCTCTGCGTGCTGTCGTCAACGCAAACAATCACTGTTTCCGCGGTTGCACAACACACGCCATCCTGAAAGACGCCCTGATATAGCTGCATGGAGCTGTTGCCAACACGTGTGACGGCTGTTCCGACATCTACAATCCCCGGCCAGCAAATTTCTGCGCGCAGTTGCAGGTTGAGATTGACGATTACAAAGGATGTGCCAGGAGAGATGAGTGGCGCCTTCGGATCGTAGATTAGTTCAACCCGGCCAGTTTCAATAAACGTTGAAAATACTGCATTGTTCACATGGCCCTGTCGATCCGTGTCTGCGTAGCGCAGCTTGTCATGAGCGCGGGCAGGAAACTGTTCCAGAGCCCAGTCTTTAGTCTCGCCAGCTGTCATTTGTGATCACCTCTTCGATGTAGGCTAACGGGAGCGGAGCATTGCGCACGGTGGTGAGTATGTCAAATTCTCGTTTTGAACGTTTCCTCTCGGTTTCAATGAGCCGTCTGCCAGCCAACAGGCTCTGGTTAAATTGCTATCGTTACCTTTCAAACGAATGCTCATTGAATCCCAAACGATTAAAACTTGGCTAGGCGTAATACCAATTCACGCTCAAGTCGGGGCAGATAGTTCTTCTCGTGATACCTCAGTAACAGCCGCTTTCCCCAAGCCGCGCTTGTCGTTAGCCCTCCTTTCCCTCTCCCTGCCCTCGTAGCGCACTCTAAACATAGACGCATGCTTTTTTGTTCATGATTTAATTTAAGTGTATACCCTTGCAACGCAGGTAAAAATAATTGAATAAGTTTCTATAACCGAGTATATATACTTAATTATTATCTATGCTGTTTTTCCCGAATAACAAATTAAGAGGGCTTGATCTATGACATCCGATCGTGCGGCGAAAGGTACGCTTACCAGCAGCCATTGGGGAGCCTATCGAGTTCATACAAAGGACGGAATTATTACCGCGCTAGAGGGGTTTGAGAGGGATGAAGACCCGTCACCCATCGGTCAAGGTATCGTTGACGTTCTTGACGGGCCACTGCGTATCAAAGCTCCCATGGTTCGGCGCGGATGGTTAGAAAATGGGCCGGGGAATGCGGAGGGCGGCCGCGGAGCCGATGAGTTTGTTGAAGTGTCGTGGCCCAGAGCGATTAAACTGGTGGCGGATGAGCTAAATCGTGTACGCGACCGTTACGGTAACCAGGCCATCTATGGTGGGTCATATGGGTGGTCCAGTGCTGGACGTTTTCACCATGCCCAGAGCCAGCTTAAGCGATTTCTCAACTCGATTGGCGGATATACCTATTCGCTGAACACGTACAGCTATGCAGCGGCGGAAGTCACCTTGCCTTATGTGCTCGGAGACTTCTATTCCATGGTGAATGGAGCAACCAGCTGGGACGTTATTAAGGAGCATACCGATCTGTTTGTGGCATTTGGTGGTGCGCCGGTTAAGAACGGGCAGGTTACGAATGGTGGTGTGGGTCGTCATGTTCAGAAGCAAGGCATGCTGGATGCAGCGGCAAACGGCGTAAAGGTTGTTAACATCAGTCCGTTGCGATCCGATGTGCTGGATGAAATGGACGCGGACTGGTTCGCGATCTATCCGGGGAGTGATGTTGCCCTTCTGCTTGGCATTGCCCATACCCTTCAAGAAGAGAAACTGGCTGACACTGAATTCTTATCGACCTATACGGTGGGTTACGATCGTTTTCTGCAATATCTGTTGGGCAATACAGATGGAATAGTTAAAAACAGCGCCTGGGCTGCGGGTAAGACGGGAATGCCTGCTTCCCGCATCCGCGACTTGGCATGGGATATGGCTCGTCAGCGCACCATGATCTCTGTCAGCTGGTCTCTTACTCGTCAGGATAACGGGGAACAACCCTATTGGGCCGCCATTGCCGTTGCTTCCATGTTGGGACAGTTGGGCCTGCCTGGCGGTGGCATAGGTTTTGGCTACAGTGCCATTAATGCTATTGGCGCTAACTATCAGGGCATTCCAGGCGCCTCTTTACCTCAGGGCAAAAACCCAATAAAGAGCTTTATTCCCGTCGCGAGGGTTACGGATCTCCTGCTTCAACCCGGTGAGCAATTCGAATACAACGGGATGACCGCTACGTATCCGGAGATCAAGCTGGTTTACTGGGCTGGCGGGAATCCTTTCCATCACCATCAGGACCTTGTTCGTTTGAGGGAGGCCTGGCAGAAGCCCGACACGGTTATTGTCCATGAGTGGTGTTGGAACGCTCATGCCAAACACGCTGATATTGTGTTGCCCGTGGCGACCTTTTTGGAGCGTAATGACATTGCTTCATCCAGCCGGGACCCTTTCCTCATTTACATGCAAAAGGCCGCTGAACCCGTGGGTCTGAGCATGACGGATTACGAGATTTTCAGTGAGTTGGCACAAGAGCTCGGCGCTCGGGAAGCGTTCACAGAGGGCCGTGATGAAGAGCAATGGCTGAATATGTTTTATGACGAAACGCGGCAAAAGGCGGGTGAAAGCGGTATTGCACTACCGGACTTCAAAGACTTTAAAGCTAAGGGGTGGTTTGAAAATTCGATGCCGAAGGAACCCCAAATTCTTCTGAAAAACTTCCGCAATGATCCAAAGGGGAATGCCCTCAGAACGCCAAGCGGAAAAATAGAGATTTTCTCTGAGACTGTTGCGGGCTTTGGTTATGAAGAGTGTCCGGGTTTCCCGTGCTGGAATGATCCTAAGGAGTGGCTGGGGCAGGAGAACCCTGAATACCCCTTGCACCTGATCTCCAATCAACCGAAAACCAAGTTGCACTCCCAGTTGGATCACGGCGCGCATAGCCGGAAATCGAAGATAAATGGACGGGAACCGGTGGTTATTCACCCCGAAGATGCGAAGTCTCGAAACATCGAAGATGGGAGCTTGGTTCGCCTTTTTAACGGGCGAGGCGCATGTTTATGTTCAGCGGTGGTGAGTGATGAAGTGCGCTCTGGCGTTTTACAGTTAAGCACAGGAGCGTGGTTTGACCCGCCTCAGCCGGTAGCTTCAGATATTTCTTGTAAACACGGCAACCCGAATGTTCTTACCCGGGATCAAGGAACATCTCGTCTTGCTCAAGGCCCGAGTGCATTGTCATGCCTCGTGGAAATTGAAGTGTACAGCGGGGGGGCTATGCCCTTGGATGCTTTTTCACCACCAATAATCAGCAGCGACCGCTAACCTGGATTTCCCATGGGGCTTCACTCTGTTCGATGTTCGGCGACAATTAGGATGACCGGTCGTATTGCCTCAGTAAAAAATCAAACTCATCGCCAGATTGTCTCACCAAGATTGTTGTGTGATTAACTGCTCATTAGCTGCGTCATTTTAGTCTGATAGCTCTGGTCGCGTAATCTCCATTCGTTAATTCGTCGCTGGAGGGTCCTGATTTGGCTATTCGTGTATTGGCCAGGGTGCTTTTCTGAGAGCC
>Ga0307976_1000999_pt1 | contig 14233 bp, 9 predicted proteins | sample OrgLakmetagen919_FD_201836 | JGI IMG/M metagenome (GOLD analysis project Ga0307976, IMG submission 201836) | Saline water microbial communities from Organic Lake, Antarctica - #919 | ecosystem: Environmental > Aquatic > Non-marine Saline and Alkaline > Saline | place: Antarctica: Organic Lake... | reverse complement strand
AATGTTTATAAAGCTTTAGATTTTTGAAATTCAAAAAATAATTTTGTGCAAAACAATGAGAAATTGTTAATAAGTCTTGATATTTGGCTGAATAGTTACTGAATTTCTAAAGAACAATTAATTTAAGGTATAGAGTTATATGTGAGAATAGTCCATTAATCTATTTAGGGGAAAGAGGCGGATAAACATTAAAAACTTCTTTAAAATTGAGTGTTTTTTGATTTACTTTCATATAGCTTCTGCGTTACGCACTTATTGAAATAGAATACTATGTCTGCAAAGTCCGATGCCAACCGAACAAAGTGAGCTCATAGCTTGTCCCGAGAAATCGGGAAATACCATTGAAAATAGACACTTATGAATAAAAAGCTGCATATAATTAAATTCATGAACCGAGCTTGCTCGCTCAACGAAGTTAATAATACAGGCTAAGTTGGTCAACATTTCGACAAGCTCAATGGAGCCCGCTGAATACCATGTCGACAGCCTGTCCCGAATTTTCTTCGGGAGATCCAGTGTCCCTTATGGGAAAAGCGATACAATATCTTATTTTGAAAGAATGATTTGGTGGTTTTCAGTCTTGCTTCTGGGTATGCAAAACACATTTTACTCGATTGATTCTAATTAATTATCACAAAAAAGCATGCATTTATATAGCGTAGCCTTGTTTTAAGTCTTAGATTCAACGCTAATCAGTTTATAGACAGATGATAATAATATAAATAAACAAAAAATTCATTGACATATTTACTATCTTTATCAAAAATTTAAATTATTTTATTATGAAAAAAATCTTTACTATTTTAAGTTTATTCGCCATCTTTTTAAGTGGGAATAATGTTTTTGCACAAGGGGAGACTTGTGCCACGGCTACTTCTGTCGCAGCAGGCACTTATACATAAACGGTCCTACTTCAGGAAACGGTGCTAGTGCTTTTTCTGGCGATACACATTCAGACTGGTACAGCTACACAGCTCAATCTGATGGTTTAGTAACGATTTCTTCTTGTGGCTCAGGAAATGATTCGCGTTTATTTGGCTTTACTGGTACCTGTGGTAGTTTAATCGATGTAATTGACGCAGATGATGAATGTTTTACTAATGAATTAGCTTCTTACCCAATTACTGCTGGAGAAATACTTTATTTTGAGTGGACTGACGCTTTTGATTCGACTTCAGTAACATTTACTGTTTCATTTACTTTAGTTACTGTTAATGCAGGTGGAGAGAATTGTGCTGATGCATCTGTTGTTACAGACGGAGTATTTTATCTTTCAGATGGTCCAAATACTGGAAACGGTGCGAGTACTTATTCTGGTGATCTAAATTCAGACTGGTTCTCTTTCACACCTAATTTTACAGATTCCTACACTATTTCTTCTTGTGGTTCAGGAAATGACACTAAATTATATGTATTTGACGGCCCATGTGGTACATTAAATAATTTAGCAGATAATGATGATAATTGTGCTTTTAATGAAGAGGTTACTCTTGTTATGAATAGCGGTACAACTTACTATATAGAATGGTCAGATGCATATTCTATTAGTCCAGTCAGTTTTTCTATTACAGGTGCGACTGCTTCTTTAGAAGAAGAGTCAATTAACACGGTAGATATTTATCCAAACCCAACTTCTGATGGAATTTTCTCAGTTGATTTAGAGGGAGTGGAAGGGTCAACTAGAGACATCAAGATAGTTAATTCTCTTGGACGTATAGTTTATCAGTCTGTAACTTCATCAATAACAAAAGTTGATATTTCTGAACAGCCTGCAGGATTGTATTTCGTAATTGTTAATGCTAATGGGTTGACTTCAACAAAAAAACTGGTAAAGAAGTAACTCTACTTTTTTAAAGTTTGACTTTTTAAGTGGGCTAAGTGTTTACAAAAAAAAAGACCAGTAGAAATTTTTACTGGTCTTTTCTTGATTTCATATGGAATGCTTTGGGTAATTTAGTTTATCTTTTTCAAAAGTGAATAGGCAATCACAATCCAAATAGAGCTTTAAAAGCTTTCAATAAAATCTTTGCTTTTCAATAAATTATTTCTGAAAGGGCTATATGCAATGTCTGCAAGAAAACCAATCATTTTTAAGTCTTTGATAAGAAAACTTCAAAAACAAGCTTAACGCAGTATTTGAAGTTTTCTTGCAAAGACTATGTAATAGCTAAGTAAATAAGTCCTTGGTATAAAATTAAAACTATCCACACAAAATCACCTAGAACCTAGGAAATGATTTTGTTCGTGCCTTGTTAAAGTAATTGTTAGAGCAACTAGTTTCTAGTTTTGATTTGCACCAAAGAAAAAAAAGTAAGAAAAGCTTCAATGATTTTACTCTCAATAATAAAGTTTAAATCTCCTTTAATCAATTGGTTATAGAGGGTTTTCTGAGTTGAAATCGGGGAACAGTATGAATTTCTTAAAACAATATATAATTATCCTTGTTATAGCATTGACCTGTATGAAAGTAAATCAAAAAACACTCAATTTTAAAGAAGTTTTCTTCTTTAAAATATTGATGCAAATTATTGTTTTATAATATTTTTGAGTGTTTTGATGAATAATACAGGTTAGAACCAAAAAAATAAAATATATATGTCAAGCGCAGAACACAAACAATTAATTTGGAATTTGATTAAAGATATTAAAGTAGGTATGTTCGTTACCAATGAATTGGAAAATGAGGGTATGAGAGCACGACCAATGAGTTTGGTTCAAGATGCTTACGATGGAACTTTGTTTTTTTATACTTCGAAAAGTCAATCCAAAATTTATGAAATTGAGAAAGAACGTGATGTTTGTATAAGTTTCAGTAGCCCTAGTGACAGCACTTATGTATCACTAACTGGAAAAGCAAGGATTTCCGATGATCAAGATTTAATTGATAAATATTGGAGTACAGGCGTTGCTGCATGGTTTAAAAATGGTAAAGATGATTCTGATGTAGCCATATTAAAAGTGAAAATTAGTAGAGGTGAACATTGGAATTCTAAAAACAACAAATTAGTTCAGCTATTTGAAATGGCTAAATCAAACGCAATAGAATCTTCAACACCGAACCTTGGAGAAAATGAAGAATTCGGAACTGAATAAATAAAGTGAAATTTTAATTAAAACTTTGGTTACTATTTGGTAGTAATTTTAAGTTTTTTCGATACCCTTTTTAAGGGAAATAATGTGCAATTTCCTTTTCCTCGTTTATTGGTTGCATAAAAAATCTGTTCACAAAATAGTGATATCGATTTTCTAGTTCAATTCTCAGAGAATGTTGATGTGATCGATTATGAAAATAACTACTTCTCATTACTAGAAAAACTGAAAAGTCTTCTGAAATCGAAAATTAATCTCGTTTTTATTCAATCACTTAAAACTCCGTTAATGAAACAAGAAATTTATCAGTCTAAAGCAGATTTATGTGCAGCATAGACTTCTTAAATATTTTTTATTCATTTTTGTATTTGCCAAAAACTATCATAAATTAGACAAATTTGAAAAATATAAAGCAAACGTTTTTAGTAACACTTATAATATTCTGCTTTGGGATCACTTATTCTCAAACTGCAGACAGTTTAAGTGTATATCCAAATCCTTTTGATAGCCTCGCTAACATTCATTTTGACATTGTTGAATCTGATATAATAACTCTGAAAGTTTTTAATGCAACTGGACTAACAGTAAAGACTTTCTTTCAATCAACAATTTTACCAAGTGGTTCTTATAATTTAAACCTGCTTGGTGATGGTTTAGTTGCTGGAATTTACTATATCAAACTCGACATTGGTTCTACAAAGAGTATAACAAAAACAGTTACTAAAGTTGGGTCAACAACAGGAATTATAGAAGATGAAACAACAGATCAATTGCTTATTTATCCTAACCCAGCAAAAGATCTCATCACCATTCCTTTACCTGGTGTCAAGACGATAATGATAACGAGCCTCAATGGAAAAACACTAAAATCCTTAGAGACAGTCCAACAAATAATTTCACTTTCAGAAATAACGGCAGGACAATATGTTATTACTGTTTTGATAAATGATAATGAAATAATCACCACTCAAAGAATTATAAAGATTGATTAAAGTCGATCGTTTACCTTCAATTAATCATGAGCATTGTAACGGTCTCACTATCTCCGATACCTATGGATCTGTGATGAAACAACCTGCCTATTTCCACTTGTTCTTTTGCTCGCCAGCTACGTTGAAAATACTCGCCATAGCTATTACTATGTCTTTCGCCTTGATGCTAAACAAAATAACGGCGTATAATTAAGGGCACCTCTAAAAGCCCTACTTTGGTTGCTAACTTGTTCTTTCTTCCAACTACTTCGTTGCCGAAATACTCATTTAGCCCAGCTAAATTCCCTTTTCAGCGCCTTGTATCTGAAAAAAATAACTGCCTTATCATTCCAAACATAGTTATTAGAGATGCCCTTAACTTCGGCAAGCTCACTTCGACAAGCTCAGTGCAACGCTGTGCATTGCGTTGAGCTCGCAAGCTCTGTTCAGTTACTTTATTTCAAAACATAACCGAAGAGAAGTTCCAAACTGAAAGAACACTCTTTCAATTATAACATCTTTTAGCAACTCACATTACCAAAAAGCACTTAGTATTATTAAATTAGAGATATAAGTCAAACAGATTAAGTCAAACGCTAGTGCTGTAACTCATAAATAACGGTGCTTAAATTTTGCTTAAATTTTTTCTTTAGACAAGGCAAGATTTTCAATCATAGCCATAGTTACGGTTTAAAATTTTAATGAAGTATAAAGGAAAAAGAGGAGTGAAATAAGCGATGGAGTTTATGAATTACAGCACTAGGTATTCTGTTTGGATTGAACAAACTAAAATAAAAATTTAAATGAAAATAGGAGTAAAGATAGAAAAATTAAAAACTGTCAACGAATTAGATTTTTACTGGCAAAAAGAGGATTACAAAAACTTGTTGAAAGAGTTTGGTTACCCTGATGCTGAGAGATTAAAAGACGCAGAAGTTTTAGACTTTTTATTTATGGCAATCTCAGATTTTGAACCAGCAAGTGCCGCAGAAATTGTATTGACCTACAAGATGAGTGACAAATTAAATGAAGGTCAAATCCAAAACTTATCGCATGATATGTTATCAGAAAAAGTAGCTGAACAGTATGCCGAACCAGCTTATCATTTCGACCTCTTTAATATCAATCAATTTTTGCGTAAAGCATACAATGGGAAATTTCCTGATACAGAAGCAACAATAATTACAGCAAATTTTGAAGGAATAGATTTAGATTCAGAAATGACCAAAGAGATTTTGATTAAATCTTTATGCTGTGGATTAAATGACGGTAATTTAATCCATAGACTTTTTGAAAATCAAGTTAAAGGAGAAACAGCCTTTACTGATGCCGAAAAAGTGATCTGGAATCACAAGAAAACGGGCGATAAATCAATGGAAATAGTAACTTCAAAAAAATGGATTGACAAGGAAGATTTTGGAATGCTAGAATTTGAGTCGGAAATAGTATTTTTTGATGAAGAAGAATAAGAGAGTTTAACAAAAGCTATGCTTAAAATGGGGTTTGGTGATGAATTGAATATGAGCTATGAATAGCGCAATAATTGCCAAATTCCTAATCAGCTTAGTTTGTTTAAGAAATTGGAAACAATAGCTTTATTACAGCACCATTTTCAGTATTAAACGCAATCGAAGCGTCTATTTGTTCAGATAAATCTTTAATTAACTCTAGTCCCATACCTGAATTTGGTGATTTTAAGTCAAATCCAGAGCCATTGTCATAAAAAGTCAATTCAATAGTATGATCAGTTTGTTTTAATTTAATTGACAGTTTAGGAAATTTATTTTGATCATCAAAAGCATACTTAAAAGAATTGGTGAGAATTTCATTGGCTATTAATCCGCAAGGTATGGCTTTAGAGATATCAACCTCAACTTTTTCCATTTCCAAATTAATTTCAATGCCTTTTTCTTGACCATAGGAAGTGTTTAGATTGGTAACTAAGTTTTTTAAATATCTTCCTAAATTTATACTTTCAATATTTCCAATGTCGTTTAACTGTTCTTGAATCATCGATATCGAATACACTTTATCTTTAATCTCTTCATACAATCCTTCATGGTAAGGGTCTTTCGTTTTTTGTTTTTGTAAATTAATTAAACTAATGATAATAGACATGTTGTTTTTAACCCTGTGATTGACCTCTGAAATCAAGATTTCTTTTTGTCTGATTATTCTTTCGAGCTCAATTTGATATTCCCGTTTTTTTCTTGTTTCTAATGACAAAGAAAGCAGTTGAGCTAAAGATTGAGTGAATTTCTGTTCGTCGTTTGTCCATGTATGCTGAAATATCACATGTTCAAAGCAAATTGCACCGATTATTTTACCCTCCGAACGCAGAGGAACATCAATCATAGAAGTAATTTTATATGGAAGTATATAACTGTCTAATAATTCAGAAATCAGTGGTTCCTTTCTTGCATTATTAGCTACAATTATTTCATTCTTTTTAAGAAGTTTAAAATAATTAGGCAATTGGGCTATGTTCAATGTGGTTTGATTAATGAACAAGTTCTCGCACCGATTATAGGAGAGGATAGAGACTAATTTGCTTTGATCCTCTTCGAACAACCAAGCACTGCAACCATTACAGCCTAATGTATTTGAGGCAATGATTAAAATTTCACGTGTAAAATCAGTTATTTCACCCCCATGTAGATTATCACTCTTTGAGAGTTCCTCTATTGCCTTCAAGTAATTATGCATGAGTCAAATATACTCAAAAATAAGCAATATCAAAAGCAAATTTCATTATTTAGAATGAGTTTGAAAGTTCAAAACTATCCGCAGCAGTGCAAATGCAGCGGTGCTTTTAAACTAAAAATAATGTCGGTAAGCATTATTTTTCAAAAGTCTAAGCTTTTATAAAATCGCACCCGCTCGTGCGGATTTCATCGCGTTCGCGGGTTAACATAACTACGCCTCAAAAAGTCTAAGCTTTGATATATCCGCGCTGCAGTTGCACTGCTGCGCTATATTTATCAAAATCCGCGCTGCAGTTGCACTGCTGCGCAATATTTATTAAAGCCTAATACTTCTCCTTTCCTCTAGTAGCTAATGTGCTCAATCCTTTTGAAAATACGCTGCAGTTGCACTGCTGCGCTATATTTATCAAAATCCGCGCTGCAGTTGCACTGCTGCGCAATATTTATTAAAGCCTAATACTTCTCCTTTCCTCTAGTAGCTAATGTGCTCAATCCTTTTCCGCGCTGCAGTTGCACTGCTGCGCTATATTTATCAAAACTGCGCTATATTTATCAAAACCTAATACTTTTCCTATTCCTCCAAACGCTCTTGCGCACAATCCATTTAAAATACTCTTCGTAATTATCAATTAACGCCTTCGATTTCATTGAGTTCGTGACCAACAAACTCCGCCAACTCCTTTATATTCTTTTTAGAAAAATCAAATGTGATATTCGCTTCTTTGTAAACTCCAGGAATTGATTTCGTATAACCCAAAGCCATTGCTCTTTTGTAATCTTCAATGGTTTTTTTGTAATCTTCTTTACTATTTTTCCAAACGGCTAATGCTCCTAATTGTGCCATTCCGTATTCGATATAATAAAATGGAACTTCAAATAAGTGCAATTGTCTTTGCCAAGAATATGCTCTTACATCTTCGTATCCTGATTCAATTAATTTAGAATTGGCTTGTTTCAAATATATAATTATATTTGAAAGTGTTGAATTTATAAACGAGTCGAATTTCTAACTTGAATTCAATTCGAAAATTCTAAAACAATCATAACTTAATTAAAATGAAAAAAAAATTATCGATACTTTTATTCATACTAATAAGTACATTGTCATTTGGCCAAAGCGAATATCAAGATGTAGTATATTTAAAAAATGGAGTATAATTAGAGGGATAATTATAGAGGAAGTCCCTAACAAATCAATTAAGATTGAAACAGAAGATAGGAATATTTTTGTTTTTCAAATTGATGAGATTGAAAAATTAACCAAAGAGCTATATACCTTTGATAGGGAGGAGTATAGTCAAAACGTTTCAAAGAATAAAGATCAGGAGACTAGATATACTCCGATTGTGGAACTAGGGTTGCAGCTGGGGTATGGTGAGTTTGATAATACTAGGATTAAACTTGATTATATTAATAGTTTCATTTTAAACCCTTACTTTTCAATAGGTATAGGAACAGGTATAAGATATTACTTTCATGAAATAATAAACCCATTATTTGTTGATATGAGAGTTAATTTTACTGATAGTAAAGTAACGCCATATATTTCAACAGCAGCAGGTTATTCATTTGACCTTCAGGGTGGACAGGGTGGAGGTTACTTATTTAATCCAATGATAGGACTAAGTTTTAAAGGTTCCAAAGATTTCGCATTTAATTTAGGATTTGGATATGAATTGCAAAGAACGAGGGTTTCTAACCAGTCCTATTATGGTAATAAGTCAACCACTACTGAAACTGCAGGTGCTTTAAGTGTTATTATTGGTTTTTCATTTTAATTAAAAATTAAACTCTGATAACCGTTAAATCATAATAAGTTGTCAATCCCTAAATCAAAAATAATGAGGAATAAGCTTTATATAGTAGTAATTACAGCGTTCATCGCAAGTTGTGCAACAACAAAACAGTATCTGCAATTACCTAAGACGGATGATGACGTTTACAATGAAGCCATTATATATGTATTAAGGCCTGCTGTTATTGGGCAGCAATAAAGTTTGATATTTCTCAAAATGACAGACCAATTGGAGAACTTGGTCCAAAGAGTTATCTAGCTTGGAGAGTTAATCTTAACAATAATAGTGAAATAAAAATAACAAGCAAGTCAGAAAATACAGACCACTTATATTTTCGACCAAAATCAGGTGAAGTTTATTTCATAAAAAACAAGGTAAAACCGGGAGTTATAAAAGCACGTACTAAACTCGAACTTATAAATCAACAAGATGGTAGAGAAATACTGAAAAAATTAAAAAGTCCTGAAGTAATAAAGAGTTCAGCATTTGAGGAAAATAAAAAATCGCTCAATGTTGAAGTTTTATACCTTAAAAACGGAAACGAAATTCACGGAACAATAATTACATTTATACCTAATGAAACTATTACAATTAAGACGTTGACAAATAATATATTTACATAAAATCAATGAAATTAAGGAAATAGAAATCAATCCTTCAATTAACAAAATTGTTTATTTGAAAAATGGAAGTCTTATACATGGAAAAATAATTGAATTTGAATTGGAAAACGTAATTAAAGTTATAACATCAGTTAATAATGTATTTGTTTACAATATGAATGAAATAGAAAAAATTACGAACTCTTCTGAATAATTAAAATTAGTCTTCAAATTATTTTTATTACTTTTCTTTAAAAATAAAGCATAAGTTTCCATTAATTTAATTTTTACTAAATATGCGAAAATCAACACTTTTTAATTAAGCCGACGTATTTAATTTACTCTTTGAAGAATGACTAATTTGATTTGAGATTAACGAAATTTCACTACTCTCTTCCAAACCCAACAAAATTATCAATTAGCTCGTGCGCGATTTCATCGCGTTCGTGCTATGTTAAAATTTTTGCTATTTAGCGATTCCACCAAGTTCCTCGCCCACAAACTCCGCCAACTCCTTTATATTCTTTTTAGAAAAATCAAATGTGATATTCGCTTCTTCGTAAACGCCAGGAATTGATTTTGTATAACCCAAAGCCATTGCTCTTTTATAATCTTCAATGGTTTTTTCGAAATCTTCTTTGCTGTTTTTCCAAATGGCTAATGCTCCCAATTGCGCCATTCCATATTCGATATAGTAGAATGGAACTTCGTACAAGTGCAATTGTCTTTGCCAAGAATAGGCCCTTACATCTTCATATCCTGTCCAATCGGTTGTTCCTGTTCCGTATTCATCCAATAATGAAACCCATTTTGTTTTGCGTTCTTCTTTTGAATGCGTAGGATTTTCATAAATCCAATGTTGGAATTCATCAATTGTTGCTACCCAAGGAAGAACTTCGAGAACTGTTTCCAGTTGTTCGATTTTCGCTCTCGTTAACTCTTCTTGGTTATCGTAAAATTCGTCCCAATAATCCATGGTTAAAAGTTCCATGCTCATTGATGCCAATTCAGCAATTTCTGATGGGAAACTTTTGAATGAAGTCAATTCTAAATCTCTTGTTAAAAACGATTGAATTGCGTGACCACCTTCATGAATCATTGTGATTAAATCTCTTTGAGATCCAACAGAATTCATAAAGATAAATGGAGCTCCGATTTCATATAAAGGGTAATTATATCCTCCTGGAGATTTCCCATCTTTTGAATCTAAATCCAAATAACCCATGGAATCCATTGTTCTTAAGCAATCGCCAAAGTAAGAATCAATTTTATCAAAAATAACAGTCGTTTTTTCTAATAATTCTTTTCCATCTTTAAATGGTTTCAAAGGTTCTCTTCCCAAAGGATCAACTTGACTGTCCCAAGGTTTTAGCTTCTCTTTACCCATCAATTCAGCCTTTTTCTGACTGATTTGTTTTACTAAAGGAACGATTTCTTCTTTTACAGATTGATGAAAATCAAAACAATCTTCTTTGGTATAATCGAATCGTCCCAATTCGTCAAACATATAATCACGGAAATTATCATATCCTGCATTGGTTGCCACTTTGTGACGCAATTGAATCAATTCTGTAAATAAATCGTCCAATTGTTCAGTATCTTCTGCTCTGCGTGCTGCCATTTTTTCAAAAATAGATTTACGTAAAGCCTCGTCGTTTTCCTTTAACAAAGAACTCGCTTTTTGCATCGTGATTTTCTCTCCATAGTGTTCGATAGATTGAGCACCACTCACAGCACCATGAATTTGACTTTTTTCTGCCAATTCAGCATTCAAAGGAATGTTTTCCTCGCGGAACAATTTGATTGCCGTGTCTACTCCTCTAAAGTAGATTTTATAAGCTTCATCCTTAAATTCAGATTTGAATGGAGAAGCAGATAATTTTTTATTCAAACGAAAGGAGTAAGGCTCTAATTTTGGCTGAATTTCCTTTACGAAAAAAGCATACGCATCAGCCAGTTCCTTATCTTTTGTATCGATGGTCATTTTGATATAACGCCAGGCTAGATCCTCAGAAATCACTGACTCCAGCTCGCTTTGATCACCAATCCATTTTTCAAACTTTTCTTTGGTGTCGATTTTACGATTTTCTAAGTCAATAAAAAATTGTTCAACGTTTTCCCATTTGTCTACTGCGAAATTATCGGGTAAAAATGTTCTTTCTGGACGTGTAACTTTCATTGTGATATTGTTTTCTGAAAATAATGTTAAAATAAATCATTCAATCATTCAATCCTTGAATCCTTGAATTCCCCAATCCTTAAATTATTTCTCCTTATCGTCTTTTTTAGCAGCCTTCTTTGGTGCAGCTTTCTTTGCAGTTTCTTTCTTAACTGCAGGCTTTGTTTTTACAGCAGCTTTTGGGGCTACTTTTTTCTTAGCTGCTGGCTTTTTCGTTTCTACTTTTTTAGGCTCCTCTTTCTTTGGAGTTTCTTCCTTAACTTCTTCTTTTTCTTCTTCCTTCTCTTCTTCCAGAGAAATTAAACCTGCTTTCTGAAGGATGTTATACCATTGGAATAACTTTTTGATGTCAGATGGATAAACGCGATCTTGATCGTAATCAGGAAGGATTTCTTCTAAATATGCCGATAATTTTTTCGCGCTTTCTTTATGAGAGGGACCTGCTTTACAATCTTCTTTCGTAGCCAATTTGATATATACTTCTTTTAAAGGAACATCTTCTTCATAAGTATAAATACTAATATCTTCTAATGCCGAAATACGATCAGTAGAATAAGCGGGTATGCGTTTGCTATCAATTAGCGACTCAACGATAATGTTGTTTTTTGATTGCGCTACTACTTTAAATAATCCAGGTTTTCCTGAAATTGAAATCACTCCTGATAAGTCCATATAATCTATTGTTTTTTAAGAATGTCAAAAATAGAAAGAATATACTAAAAAGAAGCTTTACTAATCTTTAAAAAATGGTAAGACCTTACTTCCGTAGCTGGTTTCTATTTTTATTAGATAGGCACCACTTGATAAATCACTGATTTCTACTTCAGCTTTATTGCTGTTTGTCTTTTGACTTCGAATGGTTTGACCTGTAGTTGAAGTGATTTCGAAACGCTTAATTACTGCTCCTTCAGTGTCTATATAAAATGAATTTTGTGCAGGATTCGGATATAAACGAATTGTCAACATTTCTTCTTCGCCTATATTTAAGGTCCATCCAATTGCATTTGAAAAACTTTTACAATTATCTGAACCTTGAATCGCAACACTATAATATCCAACTCCTAATGGTGTGTAAGCTTGTTGCGTTGCTCCAGGAATAGGTGTGTCGTTTAAATACCACTGATAATTTGGCGCATTGCTAGAGATCAATGTATTTCCCAAAATGGAAATATTAGGATTTTGCAAAGGACTTCCCTGAACAACAATTACCGTATCAGAATAAATTTTACAACCTTGCATATCGCGACCAATTAAATAGATCGAGTCTGGTTGAGGAACGGTTACTTCTGGAGAAACAGATCCTGTTGACCATTCATAATCCATCATTGGTATATTCGCTGTAAGTTGAATAGGTACTTGACAAATCGCAGTGTCTCCTAGAATAGATAGATTTCCATTTCTACTCACCAATAAATCAAAAGCATTTACTTTACCGTATCCGAATCTATTGTTGGGTGTTGTTCCTGTAAAAACATCGCTATCTGCACTGCTGAATAAGTCGGTCATAAAATCTACCGATGAACTGTTATTACAACGTTCCAAGTATAGTGCTGCTATTCCGGCAACTACTGGAGAGGCCATTGATGTTCCACCATTTCTTAAATGATAACCACCAATTCCAAGTTGTGAATCATAAGCTGGATCACCAACCATATAAAGTGGTGCACTTCCAAGCGTTACATCACCTGCAGCACTAATATCTGGTTTTATTATACCTTCACGAGAAGGACCTCTACTTGAGCTGGCTGAAATGTTGCCAGGAACTGTCACGCTGCCTGCAGGATAATATTGACTTCCATCGTTTGTTATATGTCCCAACCTTCCTCTCAGATTCGCAACCGAAATCACGCTGGGTAAGCAGTTCCAAGAGGAAACGATACTTTGGTTATTATCCGGAGAAACATAATTTACGATGGGTGGATAGTCGGTTGGAGTAGGAATGTTTTTTACTATTGTATTGAGTCCAATCCAAGAGCCGCTCCATAGATCATATTTACCTAATCCCGTTGTGCTAAAACGCATGCGGTAATTGGTAGAGTCAACTTTTGAAAAAAATCCCTGCAAGTGGTAATTTCCTCCTACATATTCAGTGTAAATTTCTAGCGTTGCAATGCGATCACCGCTGCCATTAAAGAGCGTATCAAAAATTGGTGTTCCTACATTTAATTGTGCAAATCGAAAAGCTGTTTCTGCCACATCTGTATAAGAAGGTCCCGGTTTATTGGCACCAAAAGAATAGGAAAATTGCGCCTCTTGAATATCTGACCATAAATCAAAGAAAACAGTATTGCTTCCTAGCGAACCATTTGGATTGTTTTCAAACCAAAGGAAATTCGTATCGGCAACATTCATTATTTGTTGCGCATGATAATCTTCCTTATTTCCAGAATTTCCTGCTGCACAAATAATAATTCTTCCATTTTTCTCACTTAAAAGTAAATCCATTAATTCTGCTGCTGGATCTTTTCCGTCATGACTTCCTAAATAAGTTCCAACACTGAGGTTGATTACCGCAGGTTTATTCAAACTATCTGCCACACTAAAAATATAATCACAAGCATCTGCAACGGTCAATGTCCAATTGGGTAAATTGAAGTTTGTTTCCACAAAAATAATCTGTGCTTCTGGTGCCATTCCTTTATTTTTCCCATTGGCTAAACCATTTCCAGTACAAATACCAGTTACAGAAGACCCATGTCCAATGGATTCTTCATTACTCGTAATTGAACCATTTTGAATTTGATTAGCGTACCAAATTTGGCCATAATTATATGGAGCTGGTGAAGCAGAAGGATTGGTTATAGAATGATCCCAATAACGGATGACCCGTTTATTTCCGAAAGCATCAATAAAATCAGGATGGTTGTGGTCCAATCCAGCATCAACTACA
>Ga0307976_1000993_pt1 | contig 14278 bp, 15 predicted proteins | sample OrgLakmetagen919_FD_201836 | JGI IMG/M metagenome (GOLD analysis project Ga0307976, IMG submission 201836) | Saline water microbial communities from Organic Lake, Antarctica - #919 | ecosystem: Environmental > Aquatic > Non-marine Saline and Alkaline > Saline | place: Antarctica: Organic Lake... | reverse complement strand
CTGTCGAATAAGCACTTATTGTAACCCTGCCATGCTGGTACTTCATTGGGGTGTGTCAGATATTGCGGGCTTGCTAGGATGGGGTTCGGAAAGGCATTTATTTAGCAGTTTACTAAAAGGAAATGCTCGCATGGCCAAAACAATTTCGGAGCCCGACACGTTTTTGAGCACGCCTGAGTACGTAATCTCTGATCAAACAGCGGCGTTGAAGACCGATCGACTCATGCGCGAACTCATTGACTACGCATCGCCGGAGAATTGGCATCGCTCACTCAAGGAATTGGGGTTTAAAGAGGGCATCTCGGACACCCGACGTTGGCGAAAGATTCTGAGGCTGCCTCAAAGCAGAAAAGATATCGTTGCCGCGTGCCTAGACCGCAACGGGGAAGTAATGGAATGGCCGGATCATAGGAAAACGGCAGAGGTAATGGTTTGGTTTCTAAGCTCCGGCACTCCCGAAAAAGAGGTTGAGTATGCCCGTAAAAATCAGTTGTACCTGTCAGTTATTGGGTTCAAACGAAGTGAAGTGCTTCATCCGGAAAAAGTTGATTATATGGTCGGCGCATCTCGTACGATGTTGAAAGTGAGTTTTCATGCACTGCAAAGGATGATTCAGCGCGGTTACGGTCTCACACGAACTGAAGGAGTCAGCTACCGCGAACTCCTGTTATACCTCACCGGTATTTGGGGTGCGGCTATTAAACATTGGACTGACGAAACGACCTTCCCAGCAACATTCCATGTTGAGTATAAAGACACGGAATTCGTCATCAAAGTCGATGTTGAGGGCAAGGAAATGACACTTGTTACGATGCTTCCGCCGAAGAAAGACATCATTCCGACCAAATAGCGTTCACCTCGACGCCATTAGTGCTTCACCTTAGAGGAGTTAACCAATGTGGGTAAGCGTCAGAAGCTGGATTTTTTTTCAAGTATGTGCGGTACTAAAACAGGTTCACGGCGGCTAATTTACATTGCCAATTAGTGAGCAGGCAAGTTAAAAGGGAGTAGACCAGGAACAGCTCACGGAGGCAGAGGGCTCTAAGCAGCAGTGCAATGAAACTATGGATCTTTACAATATCGTCTGACTTTTCGTTGGGCACACTTACCATAGTTCGGGATTTGAAATCCGTTGGTCGGCGCCTAGGAAGCGCCTAATCCCTCATCGTTATATGTCCGAACACCAAACTGTTCTTGAAACCATACCTGGGCCTGTACGGCCGCTTTATGGTCCCATGTCCACTTAGCCACCCTACCCTCTTTCTAAAGTTTATGACGTGTTTACGGTCGTAGACGATATTCTTGATTGAAACCTGGCTGCCTCGTGGTGTGAACTCGTCAATTTACTTGTGTTGAAGGCGGCCCCAACTATCGGAAAGTTTACGGCCGTAAACTTTGCCAGGAATTCTGTCGAGACTCTACAAAATCCAATATGCCTCTCGGTCATCTTGAGTCGCTCGCTCAATCACTTCCATTGATTTCGTCGTATAACGCAGATCTAGGAACAACGCCTCCGCATACTTCGCAACAACCGAGTCCTTGGCGATCCTCGCAAAGATGCATTGAGTAATACTCTCGCTCGGTAAAGGTGAAAGCGTCGATTATAGATTGGCCTGGGTGCTCTGCCTCGAATCGCTGCATTCCCTGCGATCTTGCATTATCAATGGGCCCGTCAAGGCCCCGGTAGAAAACAGCTTCTTCGTTCGTGGTGACAATCTGAGTTACATACATGGGTAATTTTCCCGTAAGTTCTGCTCAGTGTTACTAATCTAGTAAGGCGCGGCAACGCTGTATAAATAACCAATGTGTTCAATTTATGGTTGGTTGAAGTACGGAGAGTTTACGGCCGTAAACTTTAAAAGTTTGGTCTGGTTGCACCGATTAAATTGGTGGAACTTCTATATTCGAGCCGTACCGTTGCCAACTTCGTTTGAGAGTCTACAATCGTAAACAGTTAGCTTCCTATTTGTTTACGGTCGTAAACTTCCGTCGGATTGCTGCAGTAAGAGAGCCTCCCCGGCGTGTAATCGATGAAACGTCGCCAAAGCAGGCTTGGGAGCCGAGGTAAGTTTCTCGCATCGGATCTTTTGAAAAACGGTGTGTCGCTGCTGCCAGAGTTTACGGCCGTAAACTCTGCCTATGTGAATCGGCGGCGCATCGAACCACGACCAGTTACCACGATCGCCGTGACCTTTCCGGCCATCTCCAACCTGGCTGCCGCTTCCCGAACCCAACAAAGTCGAAGTTCTGTACATGGTCTGTTTTCTGAGAATTGAGCGATCAACAGGCGTAACAACAACATTGTTTATCTCGTGTATATCGATTTTGTTGTTTATTAAAGTGCGGTGGATTTGCCGTAGCAGATCTCGACAAAATTGACGTAACCACACGACGTTCATGCCGTAGCCAGAATGTATTGATCTGCAATCCAACCGTCAGGCATTCCTTTTGGTCGAGACCAGCGATTATCACAGATCAGCTTTACGGCCGTATTGACCGCATGGTTAAGGTCGAGCCCTCTAAGCGTCCCTATGGTAATGGAATACACGATTTCTTTTATTGTACCCATCTTCGTCGGCCCTATCAGCGAAGGATGGGCTAGTCGCATTACGCGCTGCTGGATGTACTCAAAGGTTGATGATGGTATTGGTCGTGGCTCATCTGGCATCCGTTTGCTTTTGGTCGGCGGAACTTGACGGCGTTCCTTTGGCACGGACAAAGGCTTTTTAGATTGTGCATCGGACATATCACGCTGACGGACTTCAAGCACCTTGATAATTGGCTCCAAGAGCGTAGCTGCGTCAACATCAGACACGGAGCCACGCTTTGCCAGTTCGGTTCTAAAGATTCCGGGTGTCGCCTTTATCACGCAGAGATCGTGAAGCCGTTTGAGCTCTGGTGGTAGGGCATTCTTTACAGCGGATAGATTACCTGGCGCTGGTCGTTCCTTGCGATCGGGCTCACCGCGGTCCCGTGCATCTTGCGGGTAAGCCGGAGCAGGGTGCGTGACCGAAAGCTCTGGCGACTGCGAAGAGTTTACAGAAGTAAACTCGGCGTCAGCTTGTGGAGGAGTTGTTACCGGAACCGCAGCATTCGGATTTGATTTTGTTTGCGCTTCTCGTTGAGCTGGGCGGGAGCCACTTGCATTAGGGCGAACGGGGGACGATGCGAACATGTTACGAACTTCATCATCAGGTATCGTAACCGTGGTTACAGCTGGCGCCTCCAGGTGAGTACCATAAGTCCGTTTCATTCGCTCACGCATGATCAGCCCTTCGGCCATCAAACGCTCGTTAGCTCGCTGCACCGTCCGTAGATCTGTGAACAGAGCTTTGGCAATGAAGGCGCTGCTGAGCTGGCAACTGAAGCTGCCGTTCTGGAAGCCCCAGTGAAAGTAAGTCCAAAACACCTCGGCCGGGCGGCCGACGATCCCACGTTTGTTCAGTAGATCCACAAGGGGCTGCGGCTGGAGGCGAAAATAGGATTGGTAACTGATTTGTGCGAGTAGGGCAGTGTCTTGGTTCGACATGGTTTGTTTCCTCAGTGCATAAACTTGACCGAGGCGCACGAACAGGCTAGATTGTCTGTAAGCTCTTTGGGCTTATGACAAAGGGCTCCCTGCAGTCCAGATTTAGCGATCTGAATTGCGCGGAAGTATCGAGGTAGCTGCAAAACTGTTCGATACGCCATTGGGATAAAGCAAAACGGCAAGTGTTGGCGCACTTGCCGTTTTTTTATGGGCTAAAAATGTCAGATCATGTCAACGTTCCTTCTCATTCATGTTAGAGTTTACCGCCGTAAACCGGTAGCTTCCTACCGGTCAATATTGCTTACTAAGCTTTTGTCTCAAAAAGCGCTCTAACTCCTCAATTGCCTCTTGCTGAATGTCTTCAGCAACCCCCGTACTGTCGAATTTGACGGAATAGCCGCTGGCTTTTTTCTCCGATTTAAACAGGGGCGTTCCGCTGGGTAGAGTCACGTACTTAACCTCAACCTCTTTCGGTCTTGGTTTATTGCCTGAAACCAACTTACGATAAATCTTGAAAACCTCTGCCTTATCTGCCAATTCCAGGTCATCGTTGTCCGACGCAAAATCAGAAGCCGCCTGAATGACAGCATCACGATCAGATCGATACGTGACACAAATATCCCGCCAGGCCGTAATGCCGAGCTGTCTCGGGTCTTTCAATGCATTGAATATAATCCTGGGAAGATCAATGATCGCCATTCGCTGAGATACAAAGCTCTTAGATTCGCCGATGTCCGCTGCCAGGGTGGTCGCATCATCATAGAAGCCTTCAGCCAGCCACTGCTGAAACTGAAAGGCCTCCTCAAACGCCGATAAGTCCTCCCTCTGGTTTTCAACGTGCATGAGCTGAACAAGCTCGGCATCGGAGATATCAGCAATCTTTGCGAAAAATGGCGTAGCTTCCAGTAAGGTTGCTTTGTGGCGCCTGTGCCCGTAAACAACCTCGTAATCAAAGTCAGGGTCACCAGATACTGGCCGAACTTTCGCCGGAATATCGTTACCGTTATATCGTTTGATTGAAACACGAAGCTGGTCAAATGGCTTGTCAGAAAATGCCAGCAAGCTTCGGTTAGCAAACTTAGACTGGCGAACCCGGGTCGGGTCCAGCTTATAAACACCATCCTCTGGAGCATCTTTTAACTGTTGCTCCAAGATCTCAAGCTGAGAGTTGGCGGATTCAAGATCGGCAACCAGGGTTTGCTCCCGTTCTTCACTCACACGCTTTGCCTCAGCAACAGCCTTCTCGATCTTCTCCGCATCAGTCCCCGAACCATTGCTATCGCGAATTTGCGACTCAAGATCGCTTCGGCGTCTCCGCTCTTCCTCAAGGCTGGCCTGGAGGCCTGCAATAACTTCTGTCGCTTTCTGGTGTGACTGGTGAAGTTCTTTCGTAACGGGCGAACCGGAAGGCTTCACCTCTGTATCGACTGCTTCCATCACATCATCGTCAACCATCCCTGCAAAACGGTCCTTTTTAGCCATTAGACAGCCTCCAGCTGATCAGTGAGTTCCTTGGCAATTTTCTGTTCGGCGTCACGCACCGTATCGGAAATTTCACCCATGGCCGGATTCAATATATTAAGCGCACGTTTATAGGTGCGGCGATCAATGCGGCGATCAGGATCTGGGTGCCTGGGATCCGCTTCGTAGATGGACACCATTTCTGGCCCTGCCGCCTGAATTGCCCCTGTGTTTGAAAGAGGGTATCGAATGGTTCGCTCCCCGAAAATCGTCTGCATCCACTCGACAATGGCTTGCTCACTATCCGTGCCTCCAAACCGCGTCACCAGGAACCTGAGAAACTGCCATTTTTTAGAGGAACCACTGATCCCCTCAAAATCAGAGACGGTTTCACTCAGTAATCGCAGGAATTGGCTGCAGCTGGTGAAATCCAGCATATTTGCCTGCACGGGAACGATTACTCCATCAGCGGCATAAATTGCATTCGTGGTCAGATAAGACAGGGCAGGGGGGGTATCAATTACGATCACATCATACTGATCTTTCAGTGCCTCAAGCCCTGCGTCCAGAACCGACACCGAGGAAGCGCCAGGGCCTTCTCGTTCAGCCCGCTTAGGTAGCTCGAATTCTGCGGCATACAGACTCAGATTTGCAGGGATAAGATCGATGTTCGGCCAGTAGGTTTTTTGCACCTTCAGTGATGGGGAGTCACCTTGAAGAAAGTCCCGGGCTGTCTGGTGCTCGCCTACGTCGCTATCAGGTATCAAGCCCATGGAGCTGGTTGCCGACCCTTGCGGGTCAAAGTCTACGATCAAAACACGCGAACCACGAAGCGCTTCGTACTGGGCATAATGTATCGCCGTTGTTGTTTTGGCCACGCCACCCTTAAAGTTCGCGATAGCAACAACGATCGCCCGGCAGTATGGTTTGCGAAGCTCTTCTATATCCATGATGTCCAGGATATCTTTCAGTGAAAATGAGCGGTGGCCGTTTTGGGAGTTAACCGTTCCGGCCGGATATGCTCCGCTAGTCGCCTTACGTTTTAGCGTCGCAACTGGAATGCCAGTCACCTCAGACGCTTCTCCTGTACTGAACTGGCGCAGCACTTTCGTAGTTTCCGGTGAAGTGGCCATCTTTTTTACTTTTCCAACCAGTGCCATCGCTCTTTTGGCGAGCAGCTGAACATCATCCGCGCCGGCGGTGCTGTTAATCCGAAGAGCTTCAGTCATATTGCGGCAGTCCTTTCAAGGTGATCGAATCAATAATAGAAAGACTATAGCAGGAGTGAGCGACCAATCAAGCCAAAGCGCCCGAAACCCGCCCATAAAGCACAAATAATAGAAAAACCGCGCAGAAATTGGAAAAAGAGGATTGAGCGCTCAATAGAAAGATCGTGAAAGCCAATTGCTCAGCTTGCCACGTCAGGACCGGCTCAAAAAAACGTCGGCTCCAGATTTTCACTTCGCACGCAGATGCCAACGATCGTTACATCCGCATTGGTAAATGAGGGAAGGGTGTCGGAACGACTGATATAACTGAAAGAACCATCCGGCATTTCCGCGGCAATCCGCAACATCAACTTCGAGTCGCCCTGTTTCTTTACGACCGCTACAAGTTGACCCGCCTCCAGTCCAGCGCGGCTATTGCTGAAAACAAAGCAGTGTTCTTCTGCAAGTCGAGGATCAATACCTGGCTCACTGGCGATCACTGCAAAGTACAGGACGTTATCACCCCCTATATGCACGTAATGGATCGGCTTACTTTCTTCAGCAAAAACCACAGCCGAGTCCATATATAGGCCGTTCTCAAGCGGGTAAGCCGGCAGCAAATTACTTGGCGCTTGAGACTCGGTCGTTGCACGCACCGTTCCCAACCCTGTCATTAGCCATACGAGGCTTATCGAGTATTGAAACGCGAAATCAACCAGGTGTGGACGTGTGATCCGACCGTATCGCAGCCACTTGGTAACGGCGCTTACGCTAACGCCGATATCCTCAGCAATTTTAGTGGCGGTCATATCTGCAAACATGGAAACACAAAATTGCAGCCGGTGAGCCACATCCTCATCGCCAGTTCGAGGCACATTGGCTTCGTCGGAAAACGCTCTTGAATTAGGCATATGTCTCTGACATCAGTTGTCGAATTTTATTAGCTAAACCTAAATGTGGAGCTTTAGTTCAGTATCTAGGGCCAGATCAAGGCAAAAAACTGAATAAACGGTCACATCTCGGCAACTTAAAGGTTATATTTTAGTCAATATTTAGGCATAATTCTAGCATGTTAAAAAATGTAACTGGCAGCAAGTGTAAACACAAACTCGTTTTTGCGTTATAAAACATATATTTATTTGTTATCGGTCTAAAATATGAAAAACTTTCTGAGAACGACGTCCTCCCTTTGTGCAGCAATGGTATGTTTTGCACTAAATTCGGGCTATCTGATGGCAGGTCAGACCGATCGGGCTTCATTTGATCTAAAAGGAACCATGTGGGAATCCGCATCTGAAGGTACCGGAATCAAGCCGGAACTTCTTTACGCAGTTTCTCTTCAAGAAAGTCGCACCATGGCGGGCTCTGGGTTGGCGGCGCCAGACCCATTCGTTATCCGATACGGAAATGATGTGAAGAGATTTAAAAGCTACCAGGAGGCGAAAACATACCTGGATACGCTTACCGCTGACGCAGACATAAACCTAAAGCGGCTCGACATAGGCCTTATGCAATTTAACGCGGGATGGCATCGTCACAGAGTTGAACAGTTAAGCGATTTTTTAGTACCCGGGCTTGCGATTAGAGCTGCTGCAGATTTACTCGCGGAGATCTCACAGCATACCGATGACCCTGTCAGCTGGATCGGACGATACCATTCCTACACGCCAGAATTAACGATTTATTACGGAACCACGGTTCAGGGAATCTACTGCCGGATGATTAATTCGGTCGATCTGCAAATTTGTGGAGGTCTTTATGGTCAAAAATGAACGCACGCCTCGTGATGTCGCTGCATTAAATCAGCAGATCTTATTGCTTGCTCGTGATTTGGCCGAGCATAGTCCAGCCAAAGCAACGATTCTTTTTGGAATGAACGAACAAACCGTCGCGACGCTCCTTGCCATGGATGTTGGAGCCATTGTCCGATTGTCCCAGGTCCCCGTTATGATTTTTGCACCCCGAATTCCCACCGAAATCCTTGATCAAGTGCTTACCCAGCTACGCCTCGAAGAATAACATCGGTGGACAACACTGCCACAGCACATGAAATCCAACGCTGTCGATTATAGAAAGCCCCTTCAGATTAAAGCCGACCATCTTTAGTTACCCGAGGTCTCATGCTGAGGGTAGTGTGATTTCAAAGGAAGCTCCTTTGCCGCTTGCGCTCTCCCCTTTGCAATTACTTCGAGCATTCAATAAATCCTTGGAAGTTTATTTTTTGATCAAAACGCCAGTTAAATTTAATCATGTCTTTAGATGAAGGCATTTAGTTCGATAATTAAATTCAGAATTGATATTCTAATCAAGAGTTTTAAAAATACTCCATCATCAAGTCAAATTAACGCATAAAAGTTCTACTGGAAATATAATGGCAAAGATCAACGACTATTACGAAAAGCGCCAATTAATGGATAAGCTGGCGGCTGAGCTGCAGCAGCTGGAAGAAGACACAGCCCTTCAATCAGAGCTGGAATTCGAGCGGAAAGTAAAAGAACTCATGAACGAGTACAGCAAGTCGCCCAGTGATGTTCTTCAGATTTTGATGGCCATCGATCCGGGCGTTTCCCAGGGTGGCAAGCCAGCTGGATCGCGTGCAAAGCGCCCAATGGTGACCTACAAAAACCCACACACCGGCGAGATGGTGCAAACTCGGGGTGGTAACCACAAAGTGCTCAACGAATGGCGCAAGCAGTACGGTAAAGAAACCGTTCAGAGCTGGGCTCAGTAGTCGCTCAGAGGGCGGCGGTACGTTACGTCCGCTGCTCTGCTACACACTCAGTTAACACAGGGCTCAAAGTTGATAAAGAAAGGCAGAATTGTATTCAAGTCAATGGCAGTGATCGGTGCTGTAGCCGCAGTGGCGGGTGCCTCCTACGGTGCTTTTAACGACCTCAACCCTCTTGTTGGAGCTTGGCCAGGAATCGCGGTGGTCGTGTTAGGAGTGGCTGGCCTCACTTGATTCAGTTAACAAGTTTCGAGAACGCCGAGCCCACGATCCTCTCATTTGCAGAGAACAACCAATGACAGAACAACTGATTATAAATGCGGCGAGCTTTTGATGGGCGTGTACAGGCGCAACCATTGGAAGATTGGCTCAATTATTTTGTGCTGCCTTGGGCTTGTGTTGGTTGCGTTCAGCCTTCCCTACTTTGCCCCTCTGTTTCAGTCACTTTACCAGTGCGACTTTCTGGGGAGGACTGATCTTGCCCTCTGCGGTACGTCTGACCTTTATCACCACCGGCCCTGGCAGCGTTTCATGGGATTCGATGAGTCACTATTCTATGGCATGGCATTTTTTGTAGGGGCGCGAGTTGCGGGAGATGCTGCTAGGCTGCATTGTCTTGGAAAAGGAATGGACGAACCTATTGATATGCGGCAGACATCGCCAACGGTTGTAACGGTATTCACCGGCACCTATCACATTGCTCAGTTCGCGGTGATTTACTTGGCGGTTGTTTGGCTTGTGGGCTTTGCTGTCACTGGCAGTATTCGAAACGGAACGGCTTTAACCGATATCCGATTGGAAGGAGCGATCTTCGTGATCTCAGCAGCTATCTTTTTGTGGAGCAGCCTCGGTGATTTGCAACCCAGTTGTCCAAATAGCTGCGTTTAAGCAGCCTGTTTATTGCGCTCAATTTCCTGCAATTTTCCAGGGTTGAGCGATACGGCTCCGGCAACTTCCCAGTTTCGAGTATCACCAGACCAACGCCTGGGATTCAGACTCTTTGCTCGTTCATAAACCGCTTCACGTTTGGCTAACAACTCCGCATCAACACCTTGGTGCCGTTGCGCGGGCGTCACGAAGTTGATGCCGCTGTGCAGGTGCTCTTCGTTGTAGGCTTGCTCGAACAACAGCATCCATTCACGCACCGCTATCAGTGATCTAAAGCCTTTGGCGGGCCACTTCGGGCAGTACTTCAGCGTCTTGAACAACGACTCTGAGTACGGGTTATCGTTGCTCACTCTGGGCCGGCTGTGAGACATCAACATACCCAGTTCTGCCAGCCGCGCTTTCAGCGTGTAGGACGTCATCGGCGCGCCATTATCTGAGTGCAGCACCGGTGGGTTTTGCCAACATCTCTCGCGCAACAGAGCTCGATCAATGAGCTTTTTGGCAAGCTCGCCAGACTCTGCTTCGTGGATTTCCCAAGCCACGATTTTGCGGCTGTAGATGTCCATGATCAGATACAGATACCAGTGCTGGCCGCGCACCTCTGAGGGGCAATAGCTGATGTCCCAGCTCCACACCTGGTTCGGGCCTGTGGCCGTAAAGCTGGTGGGTGCAGGGACCTTGCGCGGCGGTTTCATACGGCCCCGATGATTCAAGTGCTGGTGCTTTTTGAGCACTCGGTAGAACGAGGACTCAGACGCCAGGTAAAGACCTTTATCAGCCAGTCGAGGCACGATCTGGGACGGTGGCAAGCTCTGGTACTCCCGTTCATTGCAGGTGTCCAGAATGGCCGCTTCTTCAGCGTGAGTGAGCTGGTGTGGCTGCACAACGCGCTCCGTTTGCGGACGTTGATCTTCCGCCACAGCGCCATTGGCCTGTCGCCAGCGCGTCAACGTGCGCTGACTCAGCTCCATCAAGCTGGCCGCCTTGTACCGGGCTGCGCCACTGGCGACAGCTTCGTCATAGTCCTTTAAAAGCCTTGTACGTTCGACCAGCGGTGTCAGTTGTCCTCGCTGTCCGGGTCCACGCCGTACAAGGCTTCGAGCTTTTTTGACAGCACCAGCAACGAGGTCGTTTCTGCCAGAACCCGATCTTTACGGCATACTTCCGCTTGCAGCTTTTTGATGGTCTTACGGGCGTCTCGCTGCTGCTTCTGAGCGGCTTTCCCTTGCCCTTCTTGCAGACCGGCACCGTGTAGGCAGGCCTCTTTCCAGCGTTGCACCTGCTCGGGATACAGGCCTTTCTGGCGGCAATACGCACTCAGTTCGGCTTCGGACAAAGACGCCGTTTCGATCACGACGGCTAACTTGAATTCAGGAGACCCATCGTCTCCAGCATTACGATAACCCGGCACAGGCACTCCTTGTTGTCGACACTGTTTTAACCAACTATACAGAGTCACATCCGATATGCCTTCCTCTGCGGCTACCGACACCACACTGCGGTTCTGCGGAGGTAACAACTTCTTCAACACGGCCGCTTTTCGTTCCTCGGAATAACGTGGCATGACTGCTCTCATACCGCCCAATCTGATATGAATTTAGGCGAAATCGCCTACTGGACAACTAGGCTGACAGAGGGGGTAAGCTTGAGTCAAATATGACAAGGATCGAATCAACGGTTAGCAAAATCAGAGACTAGCGATGAATGGCAACGCCTACATTAAGGTTACCTGTGAAGTGCGCTGGCTCGGTAGTGTTCTCAAAACAGTCCCATTTGTTTTTGATTGTGACGGTGTTCCCTTCGAGCCCCTAAACGTTTGGGTTCGGGAAAGCTTTCCTAAGTGGTCGAAAGTTAGTCAGGCTGTTGGTCAAAAAGTTAGTCGAGTTGTTCATTTCCTAAACTTTCTTCAAAGAAACAAACACAGCTGGGATGAGCCGACTCAGCATTATCTTAATCTATACGTAAGGGCGATTGAAAAAGACGGAATTACGGCGGAAACACTGAACGCTCATACGGACGCGATTTTCGAATTTTTTTGGCGGTGCGAAAAAAGAGGGTTCTGTACTAAGGTCATAGGTATTAACGATTCAGATCAAGATGATTACCGCTATCCTCTTCACGTGCTTTCTTCCCGGAGCCCAAAGCGTGATTTCGACAATCCGCTGGCAAGGAGAGGGAAAAATCGGACACTCCGATCATCAATTACCCAGAATTCTGAATGGGAAATTGCATACGAGAGAGCGCTTGATTTTGGAACCGCTGCCTGCGCCCGAGATGCTGTTTTTATAAGTTTCATTCTTCAAACGGGAGCACGCCGAAAGGAAGCTACAAGTCTCAAAACCTCGGACTTTGAAAAACAAGTAAGTCCTAATGCGAAAGAAATGATAATTAGTGTTAACACCAAATACTACGAGAGTCGCGATTTGGTCGTACCCCTTGAGGCATATTTAGAAATACAAGAATTCATCCGAGACGAGCGCCCAGCGTTGATCGCAAATCGCCGGAAAGACCAAGGATATGTTTTTTGTGGCGAGCGAGGAAACGGGAAGGCTCTGACTAAGACTTATGTCTCCCGCAGAATGAGAGATACCTATCAGATCGCACCGCATGATGGCCGAAGCACTTTTGCTACGAATCAAATGATCGAACATTATCGGAATGGTTTAAGTTTAGAAAGCGCGATGCTGTTAGTTAGACAGCGCATGGGGCACTCTGCGACTGACGAAACAGCTCGAACTTTACGGCAACACTATCTTCAAGCCAAAGCTATTGTTGAAGCGCAAGAGTCGGGTTCGAAACTCGATCAGGCACGAGAAGAAATCGCTCAGCTGAAAGCGAAAATGGCTGAAAAAGACCGAGAAATTGAAGATCTAAGACGCCGAGTGACATCCGTGATAGAAGGTCCGACCTTTGGCCGAAATTCCCAGTAGACCAAGGCCCACTGAGTGTCTGGTTCTCTCACCTTGAGCCTCGCCTGTTTTTCCACCTTCAGGGTAATGTCAGGTTGTTCAAACAGAATCTTAATAGGTAGCGAAAGAATTCCCGGCATTGCGCTACGGTGAGCGCAAATAACGGGATACAGGCTTGGTAATTAAATGACCTTTGGCCCAACCATGATATGTTTCCTCTCAGTAAACTCTTGGGCCGACCATGTTGACTCCTGACCTTAGATAACCCTGGGACCGACCATAGTGGACTCCAATTTGTCACTCGTATAGGTACTATACGCCTAAACTAGGAATCTGTCATGAACTAGGTGAGCCCATTAGCCTCGGTTCTTGGGACAGCTGGACTATACGCTAGGCATGAATCAGGATGCTTTCTTTGAGTGGACAACGTGTGTTTTTGGGCGATCAAGCGCCAATAGGATATTCTGGTGGCATAGTGCCCGAATGGTTCTCCAGTCTCCAAGTAATCCGGCTTGCCGACACATTGAAGCCCAAAGCTGCCTGCGGGCGCAAAGACGCATACCTTCCGGATGCCTAGCTAGGAGCAATCGCTCAGAAGCCAGAGAGGGTTGGTGGGTCCCGGTATCAGAGTATCTGCCGCCCTATCCGGGTGATGATAGGGCGGTTTCTGACGCCTTGAATCGAATTAGGAAGTGGGCATGAGACTGATCTGTATTTCTGATACGCATAGCCGTCATGAGCAAATGCCGCGAATCCCGGACGGCAACGTCCTTGTCCATGCCGGTGATTGCACAGCCTCTGGCTCTCTGCCGCAGCTTGATGAATTTACTCAGTGGCTTGGGGCATTGCCGCACAAGCACAAGGTATTGATTGCAGGAAACCACGACCAGTGTTTCGAACGCTATCCGGAGTGGTCTAGGGAGATGTGTGAAAAACGAGGCATTACTTATCTTCGCGGTGAAGCCGTGTTAATAGAAGGTCTGAACTTCTTCGGTTTCCCATGGCAGCCGATTTTTAGGCATATGGCGTTCAACGCCCGCGAAGGCGAGCTTCGAGGTCGTTTAAAGCGGGTGCCCGACGACACGCACGTTTTGATCAGTCACGGTCCTGCACTACGCATCTTTGATTACATCCCCGCCGAGCGGGCGCATGTTGGCTGCCACGCACTTGCGCAGCGGATTGACCAACTGCCGAATCTCAAAGTGCATATCTGTGGTCACATCCATGAGTCGTATGGTTATGCAGTGCGCGAAAGCGATGGACTAAAATTCGCGAATGCCGCGACTTGTACGGAGATGTACAAACCGACGAACCCTCCGATTATCATTGACCTGTAAGATATCACTATCTGGTACCCGCAAAGCGACCCGCGATGAATGGAGTGAAAAGGCATCGCTAGGGGATTCGGTTACGATCTCATTCAGATCCTGGTGTAGTGGTCAACTAATCCCGGACAGTATTTTAAGGTTTTCCTCAGCCGCAACGGGCGAAATGCCGTCGTTGAATGTGTGAGGTCGTTGCCGGTTGTAGTAGCCCATCAGATAGCCACCAACAT
>Ga0307976_1000961_pt1 | contig 14584 bp, 12 predicted proteins | sample OrgLakmetagen919_FD_201836 | JGI IMG/M metagenome (GOLD analysis project Ga0307976, IMG submission 201836) | Saline water microbial communities from Organic Lake, Antarctica - #919 | ecosystem: Environmental > Aquatic > Non-marine Saline and Alkaline > Saline | place: Antarctica: Organic Lake... | reverse complement strand
CGCGATCCCCAGCGCCCTTTCCTGCAACCGTCATAAAAATATACTTGAAGTACGCACCAACGGTAAGATTCTTGAGCATCTTTTGGTCTGTCTCCGCCAACAGCCTCGGTGTCGACATATCAATATCATTGACCTGCGCCAAACCGGTAACCCCCGGCCGAGCGCCTAACACACCGCGCTGGTCGCGCTGCTGAATCAGCTCTTCCTGGTTAAACAAACAGGGGCGTGGCCCAACAAGACTCATCTCGCCTTTCAGCACATTCCAAAGCTGCGGCAGCTCATCCAGCTTGGTACGGCGCAAAAAATGCCCAAACTTGGTGATGGAGGAGCTGCTCGCCAAGTGACTAGCCACCGACGCTGTATCAACAGACATAGTGCGAAACTTCACCAAGGTAAACGGCTTTTTATACCGCCCTACCCGCTCCTGCCGAAAAACCGGAGAGCCTGTGTCAAACAAGCCAATAACACAAAGCACCAGCAACACCGGAAAACCAAACACCAGGCCGATTAACGAAAACACAAAATCCAAGGTACGAATCACAAATTCAATCCTGCTGATTGGGAAAACAACGCTGAAGGCCCTGCTTTACAGTAAGAGGAGGCGTCCAGTTTAAACACTTTCGGGTGTGGCTGATATCAACCTGAAGAGACCCCAATAAACGCTGGGCCACGGCTTTCTTTCCGAGAAGCATAGCGCCGAGTTGCAGCAAGCCGGCAGAAATAGGAATAAGCCGCGATGGCTTACCCATAGCTTTAGCAACACTCCGAAGCAACTGTGTTGTCGACAGATCCTCACCATCACTGACCAGAAACACTTGATTTGCGGCCGCAGGATGATCTATGCAGGTAATGATTAGGTCTATCAGATTATCCAGTCCAACTAGGGATCGTTTGTTGTAAATGGCGCCCAAAGGTAAAGGCAGGCCTTTCGCGACCAACTTGGCCATTCTAGCAAAGTTACCTTTCATACCCGGGCCATAGACCAGAGGCGGGCGGATAATGACAACCTCCATGCCAGTTTCGAGGGCGAGCTGTTGCAATCCCTCCTCTGCTTCAAGTTTTGATGTACCGGAAGGCTCTTCGGGGGCAGGGTTATCGTCAGGCCGAAGCGGCTCACGACTTGAGGTGGATTGACCGTTTACCATCACCGAGCTCAAAAAAACGAAACGTTTAACTCCGTTGCCCGCCGCCAACCGTGCCAATTTCAGCGTCAGGTCCCGGTTTACCTCCCGGAATACAGCCAGTGGATCCGCAGCCGTCTCCTGCATAACATGGACTCGCGCCGCACAGTGAACAACAACTTCAGCATCACTCAACAGTTTTTTCAGGGCATCAGTATCGCCAAACGAGAGCAACGTAGTCATGGGAAAGCCCAACTCTCCCCCACTTCTGCAAACTCCCAACACACTCTCGCCGTTGCATTGCAGCTGAGAAGCGAGTGCCTTACCGACGAAGCCACTAGCACCAGTAATTACAAGCTTACGGCTCATTTCGCAACGACTTTTTCAAAAATGACATCTTCCAGATTTTCAATAAAACGATCGAAGCCCAACCCGTTCTTCAATTCGACCCGGTCACCATCTAGCTCGCCCGTATCAGTTTCGCCACGTTCAATCTTCTGAAAAGCACCGACCAAGGCTGCCGTGTTCGGCTCAACAACTGCCCCGAGACGGCATGAAATTACCCATCGCGCCACACTCGTATGCTCCCCACACACAGCAAGAATAAAGGCTCCGGAAAAAACATAGGAGGAAGATTTACTTGGAAAAGCATATCGAGTGACATCATCTTCTATCGGTAACAGTGCCCACTCATAGTCCGCGTTTAGCTGGGCAGCCTCTGTAGCGGAAACCAGGCCGTCGTATCGCACTTTCAGATATCGGTCTGCAAGCTGCTGCAGCCTCTGGGCATATACTCCGCCACCTGCAAAGGCGAACTCCAGTGCACCACCTTCATCCAAGTACTGCTCGATTGCTTCTACCAGGAGTGGAATACGCTGCAACCGGCCGGCATTACCACAAAATGAAAAACCTCGTTTTTTTGATAGCACGTAGTTAACCGACTCAAAGGACACTGCCGGATTACTAATCACGACGATGCGAGCTCGCGTGCGGGAGCGTGCCGAAATCTCAGCGGCCATTTCCTGGGTGATAGTAATTAGCTTGAATGCCTGCCGAATAACAAGGTTGTCCATCCACTGTAAACACTTAAATAAGAGGGGGCTTACAGAAACTACTACATTAGTCGCTTCAGGGTGAATATCTTGTAGGTGATAAACGAAAGATGCACGAAACACCTTCGCGTAGAGCATCACCACGAATGGCACGAGCACAGGAGGGTCAGTGGATACGTACACCTTTTTTGGCCGAGTACACAGCAGTACACCACCGACCCAGAGAGCAAAGAACGCCGCGTCTACAATACGTCGAATTATGCCGCTAGCGGAAGTAGTCAAAGCTTTACAGGGGAAAAAACTGACCCCTTGGCCGCGTTCTTGCTCCGAAAGTTTGTGCCTAATGCCAACATGGTCCTGACTAACGATGCAGATGCGGTATTTACCAGCTGATCGTTCCGCGAACCTTAACAGAGCTTCACCGATGACAGGATAAACTGGCCAGAAACTTCGATTGATTATGGCAAGGTCATAGCGGCTGAACGCATTCTCTTTCGTGGACATATTAATATTTTTTCCAGACCACACGATTTACATAATCGGTATAGCTGTGGATAATGCGAACCACCTTGTCAGATACATTCGGCATGCTGTAGTCGGCAACCAAGCGAAGAGTACGCTGTGCATCACCGCGAGCTTGGGTCTCAAGAATAGCCAGCCCCTGTCGAACTCTCTCAGAGTCGAGGCCCACCATCATGACTGCCGCTTCCTCCATGCCTTCGGGCCTCTCATGGGCCTCACGAATATTCAAAGCCGGAAAGTTAAGAATGGAAGACTCTTCATTAATGGTGCCGCTATCAGACAACACCGCCTTGGCAGAAAGCTGCAGCCTTACGTAGTCGTGAAACCCCAGCGGCTTTAATAGCCGAACCTTTGGATGGAATTCCGAGCCGGCGGCATTGATGCGATTCTGGGTACGGGGGTGCATAGACACAATCACCGGCAGGTTATAGCTTTCCGCAACGCTATTCAGAGTCTCAACCAACTTAGTAAACGAGCGCTCTGACTCAATATTTTCCTCGCGGTGTGCGCTAACAACAAAGTACTGCCCTTCTTCCAGCTCCAGCCGCTGTAGCACATCCGAGGCATCTATCTGGGGGCGATAGTGATTCAGCACTTCAAACATCGGGCTTCCGGTTTTAATTATCTGGTCCGGTGGGATTCCCTCACGCAGCAAATAATCCCGTGCGATAGTGCTATACGTCATATTAATGTCCGACGTATGGTCAACAATACGGCGATTGGTTTCCTCTGGCACCCGTTGATCAAAGCACCGGTTGCCCGCTTCCATGTGAAAAATCGGCACTTTCCGACGCTTGGCCGGTATGACAGACAGACAACTGTTGGTGTCACCCAACACCAGCAAGGCTTCCGGTTTGACGACTTCCAAAACCTCATCCACCGACGAAATCAGATTACCGATCGTATTCGCCGCACTTTTGCTGCCATCGGCGCTGTTCAGAAAATAGTCCGGCTTACGGATATTGAGGTCATCAAAAAAGACCTGGTTCAGTTCATAATCGTAGTTCTGGCCGGTGTGCACCAGAATGTGCTCACAGAACTCATCCAGCCGGGCCAGCACTCGCGAAAGACGGATGATTTCAGGGCGGGTGCCCACAACCGTCATTACCTTCAGTTTTTTCATGGCAAATCGCACTCAATTATTTGTTGATCAGAACGAACTGGAAAGCAGTGAACTATTAAAGAGGACAAGCAAAGGTATCAGGTTTTTCCCGATCAAAGATTTCGTTCGCCCACAGCATGACCACCATTTCCGTGTCACCAATATTGGTAATATCGTGGGTCCAGCCTGGTACCGTCTCGACAATTTCGGCCGTTTCACCATCGGTCACCAACTCGTACTCCTCACCTGTCTGAATCTGACGAAATTTAAAGCGAGCCTGCCCGCTGATCACCAGGAATTTTTCCGTTTTGGAATGGTGATAATGGCCGCCGCGGGTGATACCAGGGTGCGCTGTAAAATACGAAAACTGGCCGCAGTCTGGCGTTTTAAGCATTTCAACAAACACACCACGGTTGTCGCCGTGCCGCGGAACCGTGTACGAAAATTCCGACGTTGGTAAGAAGCTGACGTAGGTGGAATGCAAAGCCCTGACCAGGCCCTGCCCCACTCGACTGGTGACCAACGATTCCCGGCTTGCCTTAAATCCGCGAATGGTTTCAGCCAAGTAACCCACCCTAATGGCGTACTGGGGCTGAACCTGCTCAAAGCCATTTAAGTCCGGGTTGGGCTGCGCACCATCTAACAACTGCAGGATGCGCTCAACCACGTCATCTACATAAACCAGCGTTATCTCCGCATCAGCGTTATTAACCTGAATAGGCGTGTCGCGCGCAACGTTGTGGCAAAATGTTGCGACAGCAGAGTTGTAGTTCGGGCGCGACCACTTTCCGAACACATTGGGCAATCGGAAAATGACGAGTGGGAAGCCGGATTCGCTAGCCGCCCTCTGGGCTGCGATTTCGCCATTGCGTTTGCTAATGCCATAGTCGTTGTCAAGAGCCGCCTGGGTGGATGAGGTGATAAAAAGCGGTATTTTTTTACCTTCATCACGAGCCATTGCAGCTAAAATACCACAGATTTTAGCGGTGAAGTCGGCATTTCCTTCCTGAAACTCTTTCACATTCTGAGGCCGATTCACACCCGCCAAATGAACAACGTGTGTTGCTTTTGCCAAAGACTCTCGCAGTTCGTCTTTGGAGGATTCACGGGTTATCAACGAGACATCAACATCGCTGCGTTCAGCCAAATGCTGTCGTAAATTTCTACCGATAAAACCGTCTGCGCCTGTAATCGCTAAGTGCATAGCTATTAATCCTGTGGCTCTGCGTCTTTGCCTTCTACGATCGATTGGATGAAGTCCAACTTCATCAGCAGCTTCTGCATGCCGACTTTATCCAATCTTTCTGTATTGTGAGAGTTGTAATCAACAGCTTCAGATATCTTCTGCTCACCCTGCTCAACGTACTTGTCGTAGTTTAAGTCGCGAAGATCAGGCGGAACCCGGTAGTAACCCTCAAGATTTTCAGCCGCGACTATTTCTTCCCGGCTAAGCAAGGCTTCAAAAAGCTTCTCACCGTGACGAGTGCCAATAATTCGAACTTCGTGCTCTGGCACACCCATCAACTCCGTCAGCGCATGGGCTAGCGTTTCAATGGTTGCCGCAGGTGCTTTCTGAACGTAAATATCGCCCGGTGAGCCATGCTCAAAGGCATAGAGAACCAGATCCACCGCGTCGTCCAAGGTCATCATGAAACGGGTCATGTCTGGGTCCGTAATGGTTATCGGCTGGCCCGCTTTAATCTGATCAACAAACAATGGGATCACCGACCCACGTGACGCCATTACGTTGCCGTAGCGAGTGGCACAGATAACCGTGTCGTTGCTTGAGCGAGACTTGGCAACAACGACCTTTTCCATCATTGCCTTCGAAATACCCATAGCGTTGATGGGATAGACGGCTTTGTCTGTACTTAAGCAGACCACACGCTTCACACCGCACGATATGGCGGCCTCAAGAACGTTCTCTGTTCCAAGCACGTTGGTTTTAACCGCCTCCATCGGGTGAAACTCACACGATGGGACTTGTTTAAGCGCAGCGGCATGGTAGACAAAATCAACACCGCGCATTGCGCTCAAAACTGACTGGTAATCGCGAACGTCGCCGATATAGAACTTGAGCTTTGGGTGATTGTAACGTTTGCGCATGTCGTCTTGTTTTTTTTCGTCCCGACTTAGGATGCGAATTTCCGCGAGATCGGATGCCAAAAAGCGTCGGAGTACGGCATTGCCGAAAGAGCCAGTACCGCCTGTAATCAAAAGAACCTTGTCTTTAAACATCACTATATTTACCCATCATTATTTGTTACTAAAGCTTGACCAAGATCTTCAAAATTAAATATTTTAACTATTGTTTCAGAGGACAAAGAAGGAAACAAATGCTCTACATAGAATCTGTCCTTTTTATTTATCAGGATGGCTATAGCACGGTTACCACGTTGCGACGCTTCAACAAGCACAGTTGACTTTCTGGACAAACAAGTAGAAGAGCTTAATGCACTCTGTAAATCTGAAACTATATCTATACCAGGATACCGGTCGTGATATATTTTTTGGTTCTCAAGAGGATGCAACTTAATTGAAAGCCTTATATTCATCTCAACCAAGTTATCGATTATTTCGAAATTGACATGCTGATCGCGAGGCTCCGTGAAGAAGCACACTCTCTCAATTGCGCTCTCGCCGAAATCAGCATCTATTCCAAGCATCTTATTGAGGACATCATCCGAAAATAAAAATTTTCCCGAAGAGTACATTGATCCAAGAATCTCCTTGGCGCTTTCGCTAAAACAGTAAAATGAATCACCACATAATCCACCAGGAAACCTGAAACCATACTCAAGACCATGAGGCAGGCACGTTAGCCTAATATCTTTCCGAGCACAGCAACGGGTCTGAAGCAGAGCAAAACGGTCCTCTTTCTCACCTGAAAAAAAAACGGCGTTCGCTGGCACCAGCTCCAAAACTTTCGTAAGACATGCTTCATAAAGCGCCTTTTGTGGTATCCTATACCAGTATTCCCAGAAAGCCGACAACGCGAACCAACTCCCTAGGAGCACCTCCGCATCTTTGTAAAATACGAATAAATCCCTGAAGGTATACTGCAGTGTTTTTATATAGATTCTGGGAAAGCTCGTCAACCGCAACACAGAATATATTGATTCGCCTGGTACTTTAAGCCCGGAAAAATTATCGACCAACACAAGACAATCGGCATCCTCAGCAATGAAACTTTTGGCTCGGGAATAACCAGACTTACTGCGGACAAGAAATACCTTTTTGTTAAACCTCAAAGTGCTCTTAGAAACACGATACGGCCTATTCACCTTAATAAAAAAAACAAACGGTAAGAGGGCGGCCACAAGAATACTCATAATTATAGAAAGACAAAAAGCAGTTAGCGCTTGGAGGTAAAAAAGGATTACCTTTAAAATGCTCATCTCAAAGCGCAACTCCTTTTTCAAGCTGAAAAGAATGCCCTTGTCTGTCAGCTTTGAGTTGCATGAGTAAGATGACTTACGAACCTCCCCTATCGTCCGCTTCAACTCCCTACACCTAATAAAATAATACAAAAACAATTCATTTATATAATCAGAAGATGGCTTATTATAAGCGCGTGAGTTTATTTTTTCAACAAACCCATTGGTGTACGCATCTTCCAGATCCACTTCTTGCCATTTATCATCATTTTTGACGAACCAAGAGCCTCGGAGCAGCCTCAACTCTCTTGACATATCACTCAAAATCAATATCCAACATATCGTTTAGTCTCTCGCAAACCACAATATTGTGAGCATCGCAAAATTCATACCAACCAGAAAACTCTGTCCATTGCTTAACGAACACAAAATCAATGTCGTACTTATTCGCAGCTAAATAATCGTACTTACTATCACCAACAAAAAGAGTGGGCCCTACTATATTCCCTTGATCGATTTCACGAGCTAGAATTTCCTCCTTTGAGTCTGGCGACCCAAATATTCCACCCTCGAACATTTCGTCAATTCCTTTTTCTCGAAAAACCCACCTTAATTCATCCTGAGCCCCCCCGGACACTATCAACCATTTTGAATTCGGAGTAACTTCCTTGATGATTTCGAGATTAGGCTCTATCCGACTTTTCAGCAGTCCTTGCTTTACCATCTTGGCATAGTTATTAACCAGCTCATCATGAGTAGGCAAATCCTTGGACTCGGTAACGATATTAGCCAATAAATAATCAAACTTCTTAAATCGGGACACGCCGCCGTTGGCTTTGTGATACTCAACCAATCTTTCTGCGGCATCTCGCCCACATTCGAGTGCTGTGTCATAAAATGCTTGAGTTTTGACAGCGTTTGAATCCAGAACAACGCCGTCACAATCAAAAATAAGCGTTTTATAAGACTGAATTGGGCGCTTCATGATTGCAGAGCTCGCAATGCTGATTCGACCATCTCTACATCCTCCGGAACATCAACCGCAAGACTTCCTGGCCTTGTTCGTACCATCATCACCGGTATATCAAGCTCAAAAAAGCGCAAAATCTCAATATCTTCACACTGTTCCAAAGCGCTTTTTCTGCCAAACTCTCGATATTTTTTCAATTCATCTTTAGAAAAGGCATAGATACAGACCTGCTTTTTATAGTGCTCTGGGGCATTCTTATCTTCTTTATACCCTGGTATCGGGAGCCGCGACATATAAACTAGCTCATCGCTCTCGTTTGTGATTACCTTGGGAACATTTACATTCAATGGATTCTCTGAGCCCGCCATCCAGGCATAACCATTGATAACTCTCTCAGGATAACGAAGCTTCGCATCGCGAATATTCAAAATGTCTTGGGGGTCAACGAGAGGCTCATCGCCTTGGACATTAATAAAGATATCTGCCTCAATTTGACTTGCTGCTTCTGCGATACGGTCAGTCCCTGTCTTCGCCTCGCCCGTCAATACAGCATTGAAACCCGCACTTTTGATAATTCGCGATATACGCGTATCGTCGGTGGCAACATAAACATTTTCAGCACCCACAGCTTTGGCAGATAACTCTGCAACCCACAAGACCATTGGTTTTTCAAGTAACTTGACCAACGGCTTACCCGGAAACCGGCTCGATGCAAACCTGGCGGGAATTAACACAACAGTTCTCATTCGACCCTCACAACAGATAAATTGATGTTAACGGCATTTTGTAGCGAGTTGGCGTTACCGCAAGAAGTGGGCAAGCTCCTTCTGTATTCTGATATTTCGCGAGAATCCCCTCCATTTCTCCACTCCTAGGATCATCTGCGCCATAACCATCAAATCCCGCCATCAACACGCACGTTGCCTTACCGCTACTCGCAATCGCAAGCGCATAAGCCACAACCAAAGAAGACGGGGTTACACAGGTAGCCTCATTAAACTCAAACTTCTCAGAATTTATAGCCAAGCCAAAATCCAGAATACGGTTTTTATCAATTGGCGCCTGAACCTCAAGAGGCAACATTGAATATGGCGTTATAACCTGTTGACCAAGCTCACCATACTTGGCCGCATCTGCCAATAAGCGCACCGGATGACAAGCGACTCGAAAATCAATCAAACTATTACATATTGTTGATTGGGTGTTTAGCGCAAGCACTACGGGCTTTCTTTTTCTGATATACGCCTCCAGCGCGTCACTGTGTTTGCTAGCTCCCGGGCCGGCACCAATTATCAGAATCTCTTTTCCTGCCAATGCAGCTTCAGGTCGCCACTCTCCTATCGCGGGATCTTGGTAAAACTTCCGAGCTGCGTCAAGAGCATCTGAACTAAATTTATTACCCCCAACTTTTTTAAGGTACTCAATTACGGCGAACACATCTGCTTCATCGTACCGAGAGTCACTTAGCATTTGTTGAATATAAGTTGGATGAATCCCATATTTTCCAGCAAGATAGTAAAATGGATTCGTACCCCATCCATACGCTTGCTGCATTGGACGAAAATACTCTCGAACCAGATGCATGAGCGGCACTAAAGATACCGACTTACGTTTCCGGTCGGCCACCTCGATTGCCAACTCTTCAGTCTTGGCGTTGCCTGGCCCTCGCCCCATGCCTGTAACCGTCGCATCTATCCAAGTCGCGCCTTCATCTATTGCTCGAAGACTGTTTTGTAGAGCCATGCCCATATTGTCGTGCGTATGAATACCAATTTCACCTTCCCAACCCTCTCTTAACCACTCGATGAGCCGAGCCACTTCATCTGGGTCCATACTTCCGAGGGAGTCCGCAAAATACAACACATTAACTGGGTAGACACTTACTGACCTTGCAAGCTCAACCACGGTACTTCGTGCCTGACCAGCTATCTGCATAAGATTTATACCCACAAGATATCCCCTCTCCCTAAGCCATGGAACGGCCTTTAAAGCACTATCCACCTCATGGAGGTGGCAGGCGATTCTAACCAAGCTAACACGTGAACTATCCGCCGGCAGTGGAAATAGTGATTCTAAAACGTGTTCTATTTTGCAGCCTGCTAATAGCTCACCGGCATTAACCATCACACCCATCATAACGTTATCGGGTAATTCAAGTGCCTCAAGGTGTTCCTCTGGGCAAAATGCGAACATCCCTTTGAAGCTGCCCGGTTTCTTTGACCGTAAACCAAGTTCTATAATGTCAACCCCACCCTCAACAACAGCGTTTATATAATCCGCTACCAGATGTTTCGGAAAGTCCCACGCATTATAATAGCCACCGTCTCTAAGTGTGCAATCTAAAAACTTCAGTTCTGAAACCATAACAGACCCCATGGACGGATAAATAAACGAATTAGTAATATCAACGGCGAACGAGGCGACGACGAATTGGTCCTAGATAACGGGCCATAGAAAGAGCCAAAAGCTTAAGAATATTTGGATGACGTTTTTTTATAAATGCATCCATAAACTCTATGTTGCTAACCACATCAACTTCTGATGATGGATTTACATAAAATGAATCAGCTATCGATAATTTATCTTTGACCCCACCACGAGAATGTGTGCCAACCGTATCAAAGCCTATATTTTGCACGAGGTTTTTCCCAGGGATGAGACATAGCTGACCCTTCTCTCGAAATGACAGATCAAAAGGATACGCCCAAGAGTTAACCTGTTTTGACTGAATCAAACCAATCATTCCACGCACCAACAACCACTCCTTGAATGGCAGACCTTGAAGGACAGCTTTGGAAACCTTCCTCTGGAGGCCTACCTCTACATCATTATCCAATATTCGGTCAGACCAACTTGCCCAACCCCAGCAAAAAAATTTTCGCGAAAAATAGTAAGGGGCAGTTGCCTTCGTTTGCTCGAAAACTTCGTTCCTTCCGGAAATAGTGCCTACCCTTTTATCATTTTTATAATACTCAAGAAACTCGGTAGCAAAGGGAAAAAACTCCAGGCTAGGAACACAATCATCTTCCAGCACAATACCTTCATTTTCATTTTGAAAAAACCAAGCTACTGAAGTAGATACATTATATTTGCACCCCAAGTTTAGCTCAGAAAATTTCGTATATATCTCACACTCCCAGTCGATTACTGCTAGAACAGTTCTTCTAAGCTCAGAAACAAGATTAGCCTCACCATCTACACTACTTCTCGGACCATCACAGGATAAATAAATCTTAACCGGCTTTACTTCAGATAACTGATCTAAGACTTTCATCACTAAACTTGGCCGATTAAAAAATACAACAAGAACTGGAGTTTTCAAAATACCACCTAGATTAAAAGATAGAATGGACTGTTAGAATTAGCTGTAACACTACTCAAGGTATTTCATTGGAAAATTAATAAACAAAAACTTAAAAAAATACATTATATATTTCAACAAGGACGATTAACACCGCAATTGATAACCCAAATTGCATATTGCGCCCAACCGAAACTAAAATATAATAGCGTTAAAATGACTCCGAGGTTTAACCCTTTTCGAACGGGAAAAGCAAAAAAAAGAAAAGCAAAGTATCCAAACAAATTAACCCGAGTACCGCCAACCAAACCAACCATTAAGAATAAAATAGCGAAACTTGAAAAAACCTGAGTTTTTTTTCTAGAGTAAAAAAAAGATCCCAAAAAAAACAAGAAGATTCTTAAGTATTCTGTCAAGTCAAAGTTCTTGTGATAGGCTGATATTTTGGAAAAAATATGATCAGAGAAGAAAAGAAACAAAAGCACGCTAAGAAAAATAGCCATAACGATCATTATAACATCTGACACGCGAACTTTTAACCAAACAAACACTGAAAACAAAACTGCAGTGAATCTATCTGAAATAACCATCGCAAGTATAATAATGTACTGCAAGTGTGTAACAATCGAAGCAAGAAACATCCAATACGAAAACCGATATCGAGGAAAGTAAAGCGCACCGATAGTAAAAAAAATTGTTGCGTACTTCAACCTTTCAGTAGAAACATACATGGCCAAGTGATAATAGCCAAACACTGAAATCGCGAACGCTAAAAATGGATGCGCTCCCCACTTTACAAACAAACGAACGGAAAAATAGGCTAAAACAGAATTTGCCAAAGCATTAAAAATATCTTTTTCGAAAAACTGAGATGCGACCCAACTTATTAAAAAGTGACCTATCTCATCGCTCAGTATTCTAGACCTATAATAACGGTACGCATCAATAAATTCACCTCGGCCTGAAAAATCATATACTTTGCGATAAATCTCTTGATCACCGCCGACAAACAGTGAGCCCAAAAAATATGTATACAACAACACTAATATAGCTGAACTATAAGCAACTTTCTTTTCGACGGTAATGACCATTAACGAGTTCCTGAGTTCTTATTACCGAAATTAAAAATGCAGCTGCACGTCATAGCTCTGAAAGCGACGAAGGTAGCGATTAAACTAATTTGACTATCGCCAGTGTTCCAACCCGTTAATTCACGAACCTGATTCTGCTATATGCACGAATTATGAGGTTGTCATTGTTGCACGGCAACCTGCACCTTTTAACGATCAACTGGAACCGGAGAGCTGGCAGAAAAAGGCTACGCTGAGCCAAAATCTGGTGCAGCGAGCGCGGGTTTTATTGCTATTAAACGCTGGGCAGTCACCGAAGTAGGCTATGGAATCGCTCGATCTTAGCAACCCTACCGTTTTCAAATAGCGAAAGGCATTTTCGATTTTTATGTTCAGCCTGATCCTGGCTATCCAGATAACCGACATTCTCGAATACCCGTCGCTCCTAATCATGCAGCTGTTCCTCGGCGGATATAATGTCGTAAAGTCGACACCGATCTGCATCTTCTTCATGCAAAAAGACAGTGTTCTCCAACTCAAAACGCCAGCAAACTTTGATTATGGTACACATCCATAACGTGCACGTAGCCGCAGACTCAGGCTCAAAAAATTCGTGCGATAGCGTGTTAGTGCAGGCCAAGTATATGTAATTTAAATTTTTTATTAAAAAAGCGACGCCACCTCAACAGACTGGCCATTCTCAACCAGACGTAGTAGCCGCTGAAACGATTCGCCCATCGCGGCTCCAGATAGCCTCTGCTCCATTGCCTGGTTCCTAGCCTTATCAAACTCTTTACTGTCTACAAGGGCCACCAACCGCTCCAATTTTTTAAGGATGATCCCAGGCTCTAGACTATCGCATGACAACCCAAACGGAAAGGCTGATAAAAACTGTGTTACGGTACTGTAGACTGGGCCGTGATGAAAAATATCTAAACCAGCTGCTGCATATGCAGTCATCTTCCCTGGAAATGACGTCTTGGCTACAATTTCATGTTTTTCATCGATCCAATAGGGGAGGTAGCCAATGTCCATAGCAGTTAAAAACTCTAGTGCCTCAGATTGCGGCACAGGAGGAATATGTCTCATGCGGGCAGGACGAGACGCGCCCTGCCGAGGAAATCGGCCTAAAAAAAACAATTCAACAGGTCGTCCACCCAAACTCCAATTTGATAATTCCAAAGCGCCTATAAAGGCGTTCCATTCGTTTTTAGAATAAAGGGAGCCAGCGTACACAATATTAACTGGCATATTATTAACTAGTTTTCGTTTGTTCGTTTTTGCAGCAATGCCATGACTAACAATTTCACACCGGACGTTATATTCTCTCTCGTATCGAGAGCGCATCCCTTCACTTATTACTGCTGCTGCGCAAGTCTTCTTCATTAATATTTCAAAATCACGCATGATTCGAGCCTTCTCCAGCGAAGAATCAAGTTTGAGATTACCAATCAAATATTCAGGATCATCCCAAACCATAACTAAAATATTAAAACCTTCCTCGGCTAGGTGCCGACCAATCGAAATCAACTCAGGGCTTGACGTTGTGATCAATACAATGTTTGCGCCCGAGCCTGCGATAGCTTTTCTTAATTTCTGAAGATGCCGCCGCAATGCGCAGGTTCTAAAAAGTGCAAGCCTTATTTTTTGCCAAGTACGCAAGCGAGCTAATACCGCAGCCACAATGAGACCAATTTCCCCAAACCTCCGTAATGATTTCCCTGAAAGAAATGGAGTCTCCATCTCCCAATAATAAGAATAGTCACTAGTGATACGTACCAGATCATTTAAAAACAAGCTACCTATACCTGATCCACGGTGTTCAGCTGAGGATACAAGGAGAACTTTTTTCATTTTGGAGCTCACTCTGAAAAGGTTCGAATATTAGGGGACATCTGAATAACTGCCAATTATCGTCAGCATCAACTTAGGGAAACGCTGATTAATTCAGCTTGAGTCTCTGATTTGGTGAAATCAAATTCCCGATAATCGAATCGACCAGAAACGATCATGGAGCAGACGAGTTTCGCCCAAGCCGAGTTCGCCGCCAAGAAAAAGAAGACCCGACG
>Ga0307976_1000954_pt1 | contig 14668 bp, 14 predicted proteins | sample OrgLakmetagen919_FD_201836 | JGI IMG/M metagenome (GOLD analysis project Ga0307976, IMG submission 201836) | Saline water microbial communities from Organic Lake, Antarctica - #919 | ecosystem: Environmental > Aquatic > Non-marine Saline and Alkaline > Saline | place: Antarctica: Organic Lake... | reverse complement strand
TAGAGGTCAGCAGTTAACTACATATGGTAGTATTCATTAAAATCAAGGGATATCTGGAATTATTCAAAGCCAAAATGTTCATTTGTCAGCTCTATTCTTTATTACGAGATTTCGTTTAGACATTATGGGGTTGAAGCCATTAGATTCCCGCCCGACTGAGTGAATTCTGTCGTTAGGGCGGGCCTCCTCACTCAATTGCGCTAAAAATTTATGTAAGAATTCTTACCGTCTACTTGCGCAATTTCGGTCATCGGAATGACAGTATGTCAATGCGTTATGAGAGAAAAAGGGCGCGCCGACTCATATGAAATATAACAAGGTGTCGGCGCGCCTTTTTTCTTTGTACACCCCAAAACCAACGTCATGCTGACCGGAGATGCAAAGTGAAACGGAGCATCGAAGGGAAGCACCTGATTCCCGGAAATCAATCAAGCTCATTGAATATGCAGTTATCTAATGACCTCAAAAAACGGATATCCAAAGAGCTAGCAAAGTGCGATCAACCAAAGGTCTTTTGGTTCATGTTTTCGGAAAAATGGCCGCCGCTTTTATTGGACTTATTTTTAACTCTTGATTCGCATTATTAACAATAGGAGAATATCTCGGCAAAAAAAATCCGCCGGCACCCGGCAACACACGCCTGTTTAAAACAGTGGGATCAGCGCTCTGCGACCTGTTTGTAGCCCGGCACCTCTACCATAAAGCTGTAGAAACAGATGCCGGGTCTGAGGCCGCAATGTAAAGTCTCAGCAACAAAGCATAAATATCAAAACACGTCATCCACATATTGAAAAATAAAGGATTTTATAATCACAGGTTGAAAACATGTGGTATTGCTTATGGTCAGGTAGTTTTTAGCTTAAGCAAAACAGAAGCTATCAATTCAATAAGCAATCCATAAATGCCACCCATAATTATTGTTGAGGTGAACATCATCTCTTTCGTAAACTCCTCCGATTCGGGAGCCATCAGGCCACTTATCGCCAGTGGCAAGCTGAAAAGGATACCAAAGAGAACGCCATGGAGCCACCACGGCATTCTGAGCCTGCTTATCCCGATGGCAAACCCCATCAGTGTCCTGCTAAAGATAATCTGTAACCCCACAGCCGCCGGCAGCGGGTCGGTACCAGAGGAAGCGAAGCCATAACATACAAAGCCAAACAGTACCCCGCCTGCTGTTGTAACCAAAAGTCTTTTTGCGTTATTCATTAGATATAGTTTTGTGATGAAGACATAAAAGTAAAGCTTATTCAGTTAATAAGAAAAAATTTATGGATACTTTTGCGGAAATTAAAATCCGGGTATGATAATTATTGAGAAGCCTTACGCATCAGATTTCCTGAAAGAAACCCTTATAAAGCACCGTTTACCTGTTTTACAAACTACTATAGCAGAGCAGATGCTGGGGCAAGGCGATTACCATTTTATTTCGCCGGCAGCGCTTATAGCATCAGCGCGGAAGGATGTGCCGCTGAATATCTATACGCCCAGTGAAAACGCGATACAATGGATTGCCGATAATCTTTCATTTACGCCTTTACCGGGGCAAATCAATTTTTTTAAAGATAAAATCGCCTTCAGGCAGCTTACCGGGGCGATGTATCCTGATTTCGGATACCAGGCAATCGATTATCAGGACCTTGAAGGGATGGATACCGACACCCTCTTCTTTCCTATGATACTGAAACCGGCGGTTGGATTTTTCAGTATGGGTGTTTATAAAGTGCATGATGATGCTGAGTGGGCCGGCGTGGTCGGAAAAATAAATGCAGACCTGGAGTTCCTGAAAGACCTCTACCCGGAAGCGGTATTAGACACCACCCGCTTTATCGCCGAAGAGATTATTGAGGGAGAAGAGTACGCGGTAGACGCTTACTTCGACAGCGAAGGTGAGGTAGTAATTTTGGGGATGATGAAACATATTTTCGGCTCCGACGCCGATGTCAGCGACCGGGTCTATTATACTTCCGGCAGCATCGTTGAGAAATATTATGCGCCTTTTCATCACTTTATCAGTGAAATAGGTAAGCTTACAGGACTCAAAAATTTTCCGCTGCACGTGGAAATAAGAGTAGACGACAATGCAAATATTGTCCCTGTAGAGGTAAATCCGCTGCGGTTTGGAGGATGGTGCACATCGGCAGACCTGATGTATAAAGCCTATGGCTTCAATCCATACCTCTGCTTTTGTAAAGGCCTGCGCCCTGACTGGGAGCAACTTGTTAAAAAAGACCCCGATAAAATGTTCAGCATTATCATCCTCGACCGCCCTGCAGGCATTCATCCGGCGTCCATCGCAGGATTTGATTATGATGCGGTGCTTAAAACCCTGGAAAAACCCCTGGAGCTGAGAAAAGCAGACTACAGAAAATATCCGCAATTCGGGTTTTTGTTTGCCGAAACAAGGAGCGAAAACTTCGCCGAACTGGAGCGCATACTCAAAGCAGACCTGTCGCAGTACATCACTACCGCCAAGCAGCAGTATGCAGAAAGCACAACGGCTAAGTAAAACCACTGGCAGCTAACCTTTTACTCTGTAAGAGATAAAGGACCGTGCTGCAATTCAACCCGCATTTTTTATTATGCTTGCCAGATTTTTATCGGGATGTCTGGATAATATCAATTGTAAATTAAACCTAAGTTGAGCGGTTTGAACAAAGTGAAAAAGCGCTTTACTTAGGTTTAACCCCGATTTAGAAATTGTTGTATTTCACCGAATGGGTAGCCTGTCCCGCAGAATTGCGGGAAGGTGAAATGCTTACAATTTCTTTATCGTGAGCGAGAATCGCTCAATTTGGGTTAAAGTGAGCTTAAGCGAAACTTTGAAATTATCCCGAAGACTTGCCGATACATTTGAACATCTAAGCAAATACACCTACGACGCTATTTAGAAAATTCCCGGCAGTTTACTAAATAACCCCATCGTATTTAATTGATTGCCTGCTTATAAAAGCATCTTTACTGAATAACTATAATCTGCTATTTAGAAAGCTTTCTGATGCTTGCGCAGATGAATTTTTGTACTTTTGTTGTTAATATAATAACAAAGCGATTATGAAATTTAATCCTGAAAAGTGCCGCATTGCGGACGAGCGAAAGAAGCCTTTTATTGATGCCGGAGAAATCTGGGATCATATCAATGCAGCGCAGCCAACACGCGAAGAAGTGCGTGCAATCATAGCCAAATCACTGAACAAGCAGCGCCTTACCCTGGCAGAGACCGCTACCCTTACACAAGCCAGAGACCCTGAACTTATTGAAGAGATAAAAGCCGGCGCCAAAAAACTCAAAGATACTATCTATGGTAACCGGATTGTATTGTTTGCGCCGCTGTATATTGGCAATAAATGCACTAACAACTGCAAATACTGCGGATTCAGAGTGAGCAATACCGAGGCTATCCGTAAAACGCTCTCCGACGAGGAAATTATCGGTGAAGTGAAGGCGCTGGAAGATAACGGCCAAAAGCGCCTTATCCTCGTCTATGGCGAGCACCCGCAATATAATGCTGACTATATCGCCCACACAGTTCGCACGGTATACCAGGTGAAATCGGGTAACGGCGAAATACGCCGTGTTAACATCAACGCTGCACCTTTAGACATAGAAGGATTCCGCAAAGTTAAGGAGGCCGGCATAGGCACCTACCAGGTCTTCCAGGAGACTTATCACCCGGAAGTGTACAAAGAGTATCACCTTGGCGGGAAAAAAAGAGACTTCGACAACCGGCTGGTGTCTTTGGATAAAGCGCAGGAGGCAGGCCTGGACGATGTGGGCATTGGCGCCTTGTTCGGGCTTTACGACTGGCGCTATGAGGTGCTGGCACTGGTACGGCACGCCAACCACCTGGAAGCGTGCTACAACGTAGGGCCGCATACTATCTCATTCCCACGCATCACGCAAGCCAGCACCATCGGCATGACCGACAAATATGTGGTTAGCGATGAAGAATTTACCCGCATCATCGCCATCCTGCGCCTGGCGGTGCCATACACAGGCCTTATCCTTACAGCACGCGAGTCGGAACACATACGCCGCGAGGTGATGGAGTATGGCGTGTCGCAGATAGATGGCGGCACAAAGCTCGAACTGGGGTCGTACAGCCAAAGCCGCAACGAGGATCAAAACCTGAACAAAGAGCAGTTTACCATCAACGACAACCGCTCGCTGAATGAAATTATTGATGAATTGCTGGATGAAGAATTCCTTCCCTCTTTCTGTACGGCATGCTACCGTTTAGGGCGTACCGGTGAACACTTTATGGAGTTTTCCGTGCCCGGGTTTATCAAAAGATACTGTACCCCCAACGCCATCCTCACCCTGTCGGAGTACCTGATGGATTATGCCACGCCGGAAGTGAAGGAGAAAGGATGGCGCGTGATTGAAGAGAATATACAAAGCCTGAAAGGACATAAGCATGTAAAAACTGATGAGATAAAACGGCGTGTGGAAATGATAAAACAAGGGGCACGCGACCTCTATTTCTAAAATAAAAAACCATGGAAACATTAAAAGTGCTTGGAATATTAATCAAAGACCGCATTAAAGAGGCCGGCAAAACACAAAAGGTGCTCAGCAAACATCGCCACCTTATCAGCTCCCGCTTCGGCTTTCACGAGGTTAGCTCAGCCCGATGCAGCAGGGTGGGCATGATATTGCTGCAGCTTAAAGGAGACCAAAAGGAGTGGCAGTTGCTGGAGAGCGAGCTGCAACAAATTGAAGGCATTGAACTGCAAAATATGGAATTTGACACCTAAAAATATTTTCTGATGCAAAAAAGAATCATAGGATTACAGATACGGCAATCTGTTGAGCAGGGCCAGCGGCTGCAAAATGCCCTCACAAAATATGGCTGTGCCATCCGCACACGTATCGGACTGAACAAGGACGACAAAGGAATCGATGAGGGGATCATCCTGCTGGAGATTGCTGCAGAAGAAGACCTTCAGGAAATTGAAAACCTGAAGTACACCCTGCAGAATATTGAAGGAGTGGTGCTTAGAGAAATGGTTTTTGAATAGCAGCCGTTATGCCCGGCCTTAACGGAAACAGGCCGCAGAGCTTCCTCTGAAAGAAACCCGTCAGGAAAGCCTGAAGTATACGAATAAATGCTTTCTCTAAAAAGAAAATGATTGATTAAAGGCGCATCACACCTAAAAAATTGTATGTCATGTTTTTATATTTTACGCTTATGAATTATAACCCTCTTTGCTAAAACTGGCGCACGATGGCATCGCGTGCCGAGTCAGCCTTGGTTACAGATGCGCTAACTTTGGTTTTACCGCGGGCTGGCGCGCGATACAATCGCGTGCCGACTACTCTTCGCGTTTGTAACGCGGCCACCTAATGGCTTTTTTTTACACATCGTTTGCTTTTTATCCAGAGTAGTGCTGCCATTCCTGCAGGAGGTGTCATTACAAATGACTAATTCAGCCGGCACGCGTCTGTGACGCGTGCCGGCTTTGGTTGCAGATGTGCGCCAACCTTTTGTTTTTCCGGGGCTGGCGCGCGATTGTATCGCGTGCCGGCTACTCTTCGCGTTTGTAACGCGGCCACTTAAAGCCTTCGTTTTCACATCATGGTTTTCTTTCTAAGTTAACGAACTGAAGCAATAAGGTCAAAAATCAGAAGGGGTGGCCATCTACCTACTAAGGTTAAAGAGGCCGCCGAATAAGGTTTTCCTGTTGCAGTCACTGGTTTAGAAAGGTGTTAAAAACCTCCGGCTATCAGAATAATTTACCTGTGGCTATTTAGCCTGGGAATAAGAGTTCCCTGTTGCTTTCTTTGAAGAAAATTATCAAAAAGCCTGGCTATCAAAAACCTTATCTGTTAAAGCAAACCTTAGTAGGTATGCCATAGCCCCACCGGACGCCAACCTTATTCGCTTATTATTCAGGCTGGCTTTTGGGATGAGGGGAGAAAGGCCGCCTCGGAATCACCAGGCTTTTCATGCGGCTGCCCCTTTTCCATTTACCCTAAAAATCTCCAGCGAACCCGATGATAGAAGCATCACATGTCTATAGAAAAAACGGTTATCAAATCCATGTACAACCCCTCCCGATAATGTCATTACAAATGAAAAGTTCAGTCGGCACGCGTCTCAGACGCGCGCCAGCTTTGTTTACAGACGTGTGCCAGGATTTGGCTTGTGGTCACAGACGCGTGCCAGCTTTGGTTGCAGATGTGCGCCAACCTTTTGTTTTTCCGGGGCTGGCGCGCGATTGTATCGCGTGCCGGCTACTCTTCGCGTTTGTAACGCGGCCACTTAAAGCCTTCGTTTTCACATCATGGTTTTCTTTCTAAGTTAACGAACTGAAGCAATAAGGTCAAAAATCAGAAGGGGTGGCCATCTACCTACTAAGGTTAAAGAGGCCGCCGAATAAGGTTTTCCTGTTGCAGTCACTGGTTTAGAAAGGTGTTAAAAACCTCCGGCTATCAGAATAATTTACCTGTGGCTATTTAGCCTGGGAATAAGAGTTCCCTGTTGCTTTCTTTGAAGAAAATTATCAAAAAGCCTGGCTATCAAAAACCTTATCTGTTAAAGCAAACCTTAGTAGGTATGCCATAGCCCCACCGGACGCCAACCTTATTCGCTTATTATTCAGGCTGGCTTTTGGGATGAGGGGAGAAAGGCCGCCTCGGAATCACCAGGCTTTTCATGCGGCTGCCCCTTTTCCATTTACCCTAAAAATCTCCAGCGAACCCGATGATAGAAGCATCACATGTCTATAGAAAAAACGGTTATCAAATCCATGTACAACCCCTCCCGATAATGTCATTACAAATGAAAAGTTCAGTCGGCACGCGTCTCAGACGCGCGCCAGCTTTGTTTACAGACGTGTGCCAGGATTTGGCTTGTGGTCACAGACGCGTGCCAGCTTTGGTTGCAGATGTGCGTCAACTTTTGTTTTTCCGGGGCTGGCGCGCGATTGTATCGCGTGCCGGCTACTCTTCGCGTTTGTAAAGCGACCAGCTAAAGCCTTCTTTATAGATTTATCGGCAAAACCCGGAAAGCTAACTGCATAAACTTCGCGAAAAACCTGTATGCTATAGCGCTTCTTCCTCGGTACTGTAGATAGTGAAAATGGATGAGAAGCCCGAAATATCAAAAATCTCTTTGATAGCATCCTGCATATTGGTTAAAAACAGCTTGCGCTGTGCAGCCATTAGCTTTTTTTGCGTAATCAGGAATACCCGCAGGCCGGAGCTGCTGATAAAGTTCAGGTTTTTGCAGTTGATGATAAAAGCTCCCTGGGTGCTGTTTACCTGTTCGGTAATTTGTTTTTCAAACTCATCATAATTCGTTGTATCAACCCGGCCACTTACATAGGCTACAGTTGCATTTCCCTTGTTCTCAAATTTCAGCTCCATCTATTCTACTGTTTTTTTTAACGTTAAAATATTATTATTATCGTTGCGCTGATACGTAAAACTATCCATAATTTTTCCTATCAGAAAAATACCCAATCCTCCGACTTCCCTGTCTTGTGCAGGCAAATCTATATCAGGCACCTTTGTTTTTGTAGGATCGAAAGGCTTTCCATCATCAATAATAATGACAGTTAACAGCTTATTGTTCAAAGAAAGCCATATCTTAATTTCATGAGTCTTTTGGTCGTCAAAGGCGTAAAAAATAATATTACTTACCGCTTCTTCTATTACAAGATTGATATTTGTTACCATGGCACCCGACAACTTCCACTGTTCACCCAGCCGCTCTATTTCTGTGGCAAGGGCGCTAATCTCATCGATATCATTGATGATTTTCAGTTCTTTTTCCATGGATTATCTGCCATAATATATTACACATAACATCGTAAGGTCATCCGACTGCACATTTCCATCCACATGTTTTTTCACATCCTCTTCAACACCCGTCACCAACTCCGAGGGCTCAAAGCTTGGGTTAGCTGTCAGGAATTGCTTTAAACGCTTCTCACCATAGAGCTCTTCCTGCTGATTCTCCGCCTCTGTAATGCCATCGGTATACATGAAAATTCTGTCGTTGGGCGACACCTGCATGACCATCTCGCTATAAGTATAGTCTTCAAAAAGCCCCACGGGAATATCTTTAGTGATATCAAAATATGATATTTCTCCGTTTCCACGGAGAAGCAATGGTGGATTGTGCCCTGCATTAGTATAGCGTATCTCCCCTGTTTCAATATCCAGAATAGCTAAAAAGAAGGTGACAAACATGCTGGACTCATTACCCACCGACAGCGATTTATTCAGCGCCTCGGTGATAGCTTTGGTAGACTGCTGCTTAGGGGCCAGCGAGCGCAACAGCGTACGGGTCACCGCCATAAAAAGAGAAGCGGGCACTCCTTTTCCCGACACATCACCAATAGCAAAACAGAGGTGTTTGTCGTCTATCAGGAAAAAATCATACAAATCGCCACCAACCTCTTTTGCAGGCTCCAGCATGGCATACAAATCAAGCTCTGAGATGCTGGGAAAGGGCGGGAAGATATGAGGTATCATACCCATCTGGATTTCTTTAGCAATCCTCAGCTCACTCTCAATTTTTTCTTTAGCAGAGGTAGTCTCTTTCAGGTGCTCAATATAGTCGGCAAGGGCTTTTTGCATATACTCAAAGGAATTATGCAGCTCCTGCATCTCGTCGTTGGTTTTTATTTGCGGAAGGGCAACATTGAAATTGCCGCCGGCAATTTTGCGGGCTGATTTGGCAAACTTGGTAAGCGGTTTGGTAAGATTATTGATGATGCGGAATGTAAAGAAGGTCAGCAGTGTCAACCCGATAAAACCAATAATCACAATCAGCCAGTTAAACTCCCGTAAATTGGCATACATCTCTTTATGGGGATAAACCACTCCCAGGGCCCATTCAGTAGATTCTAATCGGGTGTGGTAAACCAGCACATCGCCCCGGCTGTCGAGATTAATAGAGGTAAGGTTGCTCTTCCCCCTGATCATATCACGCCCGATTTCCCGCATCTTTGGCTTATCCAGTTTTTTGGCCCGCGTAAAAATCGTCTCATTCATAATATTTCCATGATCCGGATGGGTTACATATACGCCGTTGCTCGAAATTAAAAAGGCGTACCCTGTTTCATATATTTCCACGTCATTGACGATATCCGTCAACCAGTCGAGTGAAATATCGATAGTGATGATGCCTGCAAATTGCCTTTTATTATTCTTCCTCTGATAAAAGGGCACTGAATAGGTAGTCATAAGCACATTTCCCCCGCCTTCATCGAAGTATGGCTCTGACCAGTATGGTCTTTCCAGAGTTTTGGGAATCTGGTACCAATCCATCAGGAAATAATTGTAGTTCTCCCCACCCAGGTATGTTGTATCTACTTTTCCGTTATTACGATAAGCATAAGGAGAAAAAAACTTTCTTTCCGGCGAAAACATGTATGGCTCAAAAGCTATAGCACTGGCATATACCGTTGGGTTGTGCCTGACGAGTTTGGTGAGAAAGGGTAATACCGAATCTTTAGGTAATGAGCCTGCTTCTATCATCCAGGCCAGGTTTTCAGGGAGTTTTGCAGCAGGTCTTACCACTTCTTCAATTTCATTCACCGTATTTTCTGCCAGAAAAATGGCATTATTACGGGTCATCTCTTCGATAGTATTGCGGGTGTAAAAATAGTATACCGAAATGGTGACCATCCCTAATATAATACTGATAATCAATACTCTGGATATAATCTTAAAGGCAAGCGTATTCCTATTAATAAACACAGATTGTATACGGTTTTTCATAAAATTATTTAGCCAGTGGTTTATAAAATTCATTTAATGAAGGGAACTCCATTTGCCGCGCGTCCTCAGTTTCTCTTTTAATGATATTGAGGGCCCGGTAGTAATCCTCTTCCAGCAGGCGCCCTTTTTTCACCTCTTTGTCGCCGGATTTTATCTGCTCCAGCATCTTGTCGAGCATCCATCGCTGATGCACCTCATTATTAGGGAGGTGCGCCTTATTCATCTCCGCCACCACCAAATCGATAGTATAATCTTTATGCGCCCGGGCATATTCCCAGCCCCGCAGCGTGGCTTCCACAAATTTCTGAAGGTCTTCTTTGCGGTTCTGATAGGTCTCCTTCAGGCAATAAAGGCCATCTTCAGGGATATCAAATCCTTTATAATCATTGAAGAAAAAGGTATTCAACTCCTCTTTGTTGATGCCGCTGTTGATTATCTGGTCGTATTCATTATAAAACATTACAGTCATGGCATCTACGCCATCCACAAGAAAAAGATTGATAGTGTTCAGGATAGGGACAAATTCCACATCAATACTCTTTTCCCTGAGAAGGGCTTTGGGTAACATATCAAACCCACTGCTCCAGATGGCCAGTTTTTTCCCGTTCAGATCCTCCAGTTTTGTTATTCCACGCTTTTTTTTAGTAACTATCATCAGGGAGGAGTGTTGCGTGAGTTGCCCGATATTAACTAAAGGTTCGCCAAATACGCGCTCTTTAATGCCATCCAACAAAAATGAGGAGATAATATCAGCTTCTCCTTTTTTGAGCAGCTCCATAGCGCTGACATCAGCCCTGGGATGCCTTATCTGCAGGCTAAGCCCCGCTTCCTGGTAAAAGCCCCTGTCCAATGCTACATAATACCCTGCAAACTGTGCCTGTGGTAACCATTGCGGCACAAAAGTAAGCGTTGGTTTTTGTGCTGCTGCGCCGCCAGCCAAAAGCAATAACACAGCTACAACTGACGCCCGCAGGAAATTTCTTCTTAAAGAAAAAAGAGTTGTAAAAGTCGACAATTCTATTCGATGATTAATCATCATGTAATTTATTTTTTCACTAACGCTACGATATCCTGAATGAGGTAAGGTTCTGAAAAGTTAACGAATTTTTTCCGTTGTTCTGTGATATCAAAATTGGATATTGCAAAATCTATCTTCTCTGAATGTAAAGATAGTATTAAACTATCAAAACTCATATCCACCACTTCAAAATCTTGTCCCAGGATATCGGCAATCTTTATGAGTAACTCCATATCGAACCCGGTAATTTTGTTGTTCGAGACAAACATCATAGGTTCAAACTGGGCGCATACCCCTACCCTGAGCACAGATCCTTTGCCGGACTTCTTCATCGATGAAGGGAGTGCCTCGTGGTAATCTGAAAAAGGGGAAGTAGTGTAACGCCTGCCCGTGGCGCTCTTCCGCGGCAATTCAGGTACTTGCTCATAACCGGGTTCAATCCACCTGGCTTTCATGGCTTTCATGGCTTCCATTGTGCCCTCTTTTTGCAGCTGTTCCAGAGCTACATTAACCTTTTCGAGCAATACAATACGCTCTTTGTTAAAAGCTATCGCGATTTCTGCTTTGGCCACAGGTTCTGCAATTAAGGTAAGTTCAGGATACTTTTGTATTATATTATCCAGCACTACCTTATCAAAAATAAAAGCATCCGATTTTCCGATTTTTACAGTGTAAGCCGCATCGGTAGTGGCGTAAAAGTTTTGTTTTTCAGCATTAGGAAAATATTTCCTGGCAGCAACATCGGCAGCGGTGCCTGTGATGACTGCAACAGACCGGTCTTCTAGCTGAATCAGACGCGTAATTTTTTCAGAGTCCTGATTGCAGGCGCTAAAAAATATGATAATGACAAGAAGTAAAACGTTCCTCTTCATGATTTTGTCTTCCTATAAATATTCCCTGCCTTACAAAAGTAACAATTTCATCGTTGTCGCTTCAATAACAAGCACCATTTCTATCCTTACCGGAATACAATTGGTGTTATATCGATTTGCGCGCAGGGTTGTCTTTTGTCGTTAAACTACTTTTCTGGCTAATACAGGATGCCCCACTCTCTTTTCATCATTTCAAAATACTCTTTGACGTTCCAGTTATGTACCGATTTTAATCATGATTTCCTGATTCATATCGGGATGTCTGGAATCTATCACAGACAGGGCCTGTTTCACTTTCTTACAAGTACAGAAATATCTTGCTTTAAATAGGGTTCTGAAAAGCGGACAAATTCCTTACGCTCTTTAGTGATATTAAAATTAGAAATAGCAAAATCGATTTTCCCCGATTGCAATGCCATAATCAAAGTGCCAAAATCCATATTTACAATCTCTACATCTTTTTCAAAAATCTTCGCTATGCGTAATATCAGTTCCATATCGAACCCGGTGATAATATTATTGGCGGCAAACATCATGGGCTCCGCATCGGCACTAATCCCCACCTTTAGGGTCTCTTCAAACTTTTCCGGATCGATGGCGGGTAACTCAGGCACTTCTTCATATCCCGGGTTAATCCATTTTGAATTCATAGCCGCTATGGTACCATCTTTCTCCAGTTGCTGCAAAGCCCTGTTCACCTCATCGGATAATTGTTTCTGCTGCTTTTCAAAAGCTATCGCAATATCCACCTTTGCCGCCGGCTCCTGCAGGAGCACCAGATCGGCGTATTTTTCCTCGATACTGTGCAGCACCTCATAATCAAAAATAAACGCATCGGCATTACCCATCTTCACGTTATATGCCGCATCAGTAGCCGTTTCAATGTCTACGATATCTGCGTCAGGAAAGCGCTCCCGGGTCATCAAATCACCTGCCGAACCGGTCAGCACATAAATACGCTTGTCGTTCAGGTCTTGCAATTCGGTTATCTTTATCTCTTTGCGGCCACATGAAGCGCTTATAATCAACATAGTAACTAACTGGATATAGAGTTTATTCATAAATAACTTACTTGATTTTTAAAAACATACTCAATTTACTTTTACCGTCTTTTTCGTGAAGTTCTATTTTTTCTGTTTTATTAGTGATAATCATCACACCAATATCATCTTCTTCTGCTTTTTCGAGGATATTTCCTTCTACACCGCTGCTTTCAAAATCAATTTTTATATTTTTTTCTTTCTCGGAATAAGAGATTCTGATATGCACATCAATCGTTTTAGACTGGGTCTGATATAAGACGATAAGCTCTTCCACAATCAACAAAATATCATTGGTCACTTTAGGAGTAATGACATGTTTTTCGCAGAACTGCTCTATCTCCGCATTCATTTTATAGAGGTCGTAGTTGGGGCTGTCGATGTAGTAATTGAAGCTGCGCAACCGGTGTATAAAGGCTTGTGTTTTTTCCTTCACCGGGTTTTCGAAGATCTGTTCAGGAGGTCCTTCTTCATAGATAAGACCTTCGTCCATGTAGAACACCCTGTTGGAGACATCGCGGGCAAAATCCATCTCGTGAGTGACGATAGCCAGGGTCATCCCCTGGCGCGCCAGCCGCCGGATTACCGAGAGTACTTCGCTGACCATGGTAGGGTCGAGGGCGGATGTGGGCTCATCGAACAGGATAACCTCCGGATCCATCGACAGGCAGCGCGCTATGGCTACACGCTGTTTCTGGCCTCCGCTCAACTCATCGGCAAAACTCCCGGCCTTCTCGGCAAGACCGACCAGCTTGAGCAGCTCCATGCCCTTTTCCTGCGCTTCTGACTCTTCTTTGTGCAACAATTTTACAGGCCCTATCGTAAGATTTTCGAGCACCGAAAGATGATTGAAGAGGTTAAAGCCCTGGAAAACCATCCCCATCTTCTGGCGCATCGCCGGCACGTTGGCATAAGGATCTAAAATATCTTTGTTATCAATAAATATTTTACCGCCGGTAGGGGTATCCAGCAGGTTAAGACAACGCAGAAAAGTGCTTTTACCCGTGCCTGAGGGGCCGATAATAGAAATCACCTCCCCTTTATCAATTTCCACATTGATGTCACGTAAAACCGTGAGATCACCAAACTTTTTGGATAAATGTTCTACTCTTATCATAAATTATGTCGTGCTTTTTTTAAGTTTTGGATTGGTTTTTCGCTCAGCATATCCCAGCGAAAACATCAAAAGCCATGAGATGAGAAAGTAAAGTACTGCTATCATAATCAGCGGGAAGAAAGCATCAAAGGTGCGGCTCCTAATCATGTCGCCGGCTTTTGTCAGATCCTGCACAGCAATATAACCTACAATAGAGGTCATCTTCACCAGGGCAATCATCTCCCCTTTATATACCGGCAAAATACGTCGCACAGCCTGTGGCATCACAATATGGATAAACGTCTTCACTTTAGTAAAACCCAGGGCGATACCCGCTTCAGTCTGTCCCCGGTCTATACTCTCTATACCTGTTCTGAACATCTCCGACACATAGGCGGCAAAATTCAATCCAAAAGCTATTATGGCTACAGTCACCGGGTCGATATCTACTGAGGCAAACACTACGTAAAAGATTATCATCAAGACCACCAATACGGGCGTACCCCTCAACACTGATATGTATACGCCGGAGAAAGCCTGCATTAGCCTGTTCTTCGACATCCTCATAAAACATATCAGGCCTCCCAGCAGCGTGCCCAGAAGCGTAGCCAGAATGGAGATAATGATTGTTACCTTTAATCCGTTGAGGATTAGTATATATCGCTTTTCGTGAATAATGTTACTGTAAAAGCTCTCAGCGATATCCTGCAAAAAAGTTAGTTCCATAGGTGTCTTTGTTTTTTCTGCACTAATTACCTTATCTTCATTATTGTTTTGATACAAATTCTTAGAAACTGTTTTGATTTTATTTAATAATTCTATTAAGCATTAATCTGACCATGGCTAATTGAATCATTGCCTCAGAAGTATCGGTGTTGTATTCATAGTCTTTACTAAGCCTTCTATA
>Ga0307976_1000950_pt1 | contig 14679 bp, 7 predicted proteins | sample OrgLakmetagen919_FD_201836 | JGI IMG/M metagenome (GOLD analysis project Ga0307976, IMG submission 201836) | Saline water microbial communities from Organic Lake, Antarctica - #919 | ecosystem: Environmental > Aquatic > Non-marine Saline and Alkaline > Saline | place: Antarctica: Organic Lake... | reverse complement strand
CGTGTGGACCGGGCTGCCCGGGATGCTCAAGCTCGAGCGGACAGTGCCTATAGCCTGGCGAACACGGCGAACAATAGCGCCAACAGTGCCTATAGCCTGGCAGGGAATGCAGACTCCACAGCCAACCAGAATACCCGTGATATCGCCAATCTGAATATTGGAGGCGGTGGTAGCAAGGTAAAAGCTGTCTACACGGGACAGACCAGCTGGACATATATGAAGGAAATCAGAAGCAAAAGTTATACTTACTTCGAGATGGCCAGCCGCTTCGGAGCATGCGAAGTTTCTTTGTTTGCCAATGGAACCAAGGCTTACGCAAATAGAATTTCGCACGAGTATTCCTACTACGTAGGCCGAATGCTCGCCGATCAGGGCAGACCGGCCAGAACAAAATCAGATATCGGCTGCAAGTCGTAAAAAAGTAAGCGAAGCAGAAAGCGATAAAGGCGTTCGCCTGCGGGCAACCGCCTTTATCGTACGCAACAAGACGCAATCCGATGGTTTTGGGGCGCGCACATTACGCGGACCTTCTAGCAAAAGAGCAATTTAATACGCTATGTCGGCAGAGCCTCCTTTCATTGACCAAGCAAACGGAGGATGCCCGCATACGGCACCCACAGCGGAACCGGGACTAGCCAAAATGAAGATTTTGGACGCTGCGTGGGGTAACGACACCAGGATAACAGAAATAATGTTCAGCCAGATCTCGGCAGCCTGAGTATCACCATGAGCCACAAAGAGCGAGGGACGATCTGCCGCTACCTCGCGTTTTCATTGGCGGACGCCCAGGCGGGCCGAGGCTCGCTGACCCGTGCCGCATGGAAGCGGCAACCCTTCCGACAACTACCCTCCCCCATCATAAAAAGTGCACAGACCCCCTTGCACACGAACAACCCTGCCACAGACCTGAACCCTCACCCGGACGACCCGAGGATAATGACGCAGGACGACCTGGTAGGCTGGGCTATGGACGAGCCGTTTACGGCATTGATCTGGCACCCGATTGTGTTCCGGCGCACCGAGAGCGTTCGTCACGGCCTCCAGACCCACCAGTGGGCACCGGATATCCTGACACCGATTTCCGTGGTGATTTACGCCGACCCGCAGGGACGCCTGTTGGCGCACGGTCGCCCCCGATTTTCGCGTGAGTGCCTGGAGCCTGCCGGTCATGGCGCAGTCACCCTGGGCAATGTCGATAGCGCTGACGTATTCTATGAGGCCAACCGATTTCCTGACTGGAATATCCCCGGCAACCAGGAAGACGAGCAATCCGAACGCTGGACGCTGGCGGACGTTGCTCAGTACGCTGAGGCCCTGTTCAGCAAGGTCTGTGAAACCGACCCCCGCCACCCGATCCCCGGCGTGCGCTATGAGCGGTTAGGCTATGGCGTTGCGTTACCGGCAGGCCAGCCGGACATCGCCACCAAAAGCCTGCTGAGCACCTACGATGCCATTGAAACTCTGATACCGGACCTTCCCCTGTTTGAGCGCATTGTTGCGCCTATTTCTGGTGACTCGGAGCACCGGACAAGCCGTGTGGAGCGCCTGCCCGATCTTCTCTCACGATGGGGCACGTTACAGTCTAATCGCCAGCTCAGCCCCGATCAGTGCCAGGCCATGAATGCGTCTTCACAATTACGTGAAGGCGAAGCACAAGCCATTAACGGCCCTCCGGGGACCGGCAAGACCGCCCTGCTTCAGGATCTGATCGCCAGCCAGATCGTCAAGGCGGTACTGACCAACGCCAAACCGCCGCTGATCGTCATTGCCAGCACGAACAATCAGGCCATCACCAACGCCCTGGCGTCCATGGCGCTACCGGACCCCGACACCCATGCCGCAGGCAACGCCTGGCTCGATGAATCCCGGCGCAACCTTGAACAACGCTGGATTCCCTTCTGGTCATCGTTGGGGCTGTATCAGGCCTCCCGTTTTGCCCAGGAGTCGGCCCGCAGTCGTGGACACCTGATAGAAGAGGACATGGAGCGCCTGGAACGCACGGCGGATTTGACGGAACTCAGTATGTCCTTCGTCCGAAAGGCCCGCACAACGACCCGAGACGCGTCCATCGCGACGATGGACGCGGCCACCCAGGCGTTGAGTCGGAGACTCAAGGCCGAAGCATCGCAGCAAGTCTTTGTTCAGGCGCTGCCCAAGCGTCTGCGTCAATGCAAAACCGCAAAAGAAGTGCACCAGTGGATTGATAACGCACAGAGCCAGTTCGATCAATGGGACAGGTTTGGATTTGGTCTGTCGAGTGAGTGCAGGCACTGCTGGGAGAATGCCCACGCTGAGATCGTTGCTGTGGCGGAACAACTAAGCGAGGGTGATGCACTGTCGCTGGAAGCCGCAAAGGCCAATGAGACATTGAATGACCTCTGGCGGACAGATCGCACGTTGCGAGTGATGCGCCCGTTCGCATCCCGGCAGTGGGCGCAACCGGTGATACGATTTCGATTGCAACGACTCAGTGTCGACAAAAGCACAGAGCCCGAGACCCTGTCCGACACGATCCGCAAACTCAAAGCGAAAGCCACGGAGCTTCGCACGCAGGCGCAGACCAGCTTTCGTTTGCTGCTGAGCCAAGGGGTCATGAAGGCACTAATACCGGTACTGGATCAGCATCTGCAGATGACGGCCAGGCACCGCTGGTTCTGGCTGGCCTTACATATCCGTGAAGGCCAGTGGCTTAAAGCGATGTCAGAACACGGGCAGGGCCAGCGGGATAAGCGCACAAAGGAAGGCGTCGAGGCCCAGCTGTTACGCCGCTCACTGCTGGCACCAGTGACGATTTGCACGTTGCATCGTTTACCGAAGGTGTTCAGTTATTGGGATGTGGCGCGACAAGCGGAATTGCCGCTGTTTAACCATATCGACTGGCTGTTTGTTGATGAGGCGGGACAATGCGCTCCGGATGTGGCGATGGCATCTATGGCGTTGGCGCGAAGAGCGGTCGTGGTGGGTGACGTCGCCCAACTGGAGCCGGTCTGGTCAATCGAGGGCAGGGAAGATACAGGCAACCGAATAGCGTCGGGGTTGATTCAGCGCAACGAGATTATCAGTATCAAGAACGACCGGATTTCCCGATCCGGTGCCAGCACAAGTGAAGGTAACATTCTCTCGATGGTGCAGAGAGTCAGTGCCTATGAAAGCAACAACGGTGCCCTCGAAGGTCTGTGGTTGACGGAGCACCGGCGATGCGTCCCAGCGATCTTCGATTTCTGCAATAAATTGGCCTACGAGGGACGGATCGAGTCACGACGGAGTGATACGAGCCCTTCTCCACTGCATGCCATCAATTACCTGGATGTTCCTGGTACAGATACTCGAGTGAACGGCAGCCGCGTAAACACACTGGAAGCCACCTTGCTGGCATTATGGGTTGCTGAGAACCGGGCAACGATAGAAGTGGCGTACAAACAGCCGATCTCAGAATGCCTGGCAATCATTGCCCCGTTTCGGGCGCAGGCTCAGCGCATCGAGCAACAACTGAATCTGCACATTGGCAAGGATCACAACATCACCGTTGGCACAGTGCATGCAACTCAGGGGGCGCAGTATCCGATTGTGTTGTTATCCCTTACCTACGGGTCGGAGCCGGTTGGACGTCCATTGTTTTTCGATGAGAAGCAATCGATGTTGAATGTTGCCGTGTCACGGGCCATGGACAGCCTTGTGGTCGCCGGCGATCTGGACGTATTGGTTCAAGCAGGGCGGCCAAGCCGTTTATTGGCGGCCCACTGCATTGAATATGGGCACAGACTATCGTGGCCGCAACTGGAACATAGAACGGTGGGCGGTATTGCGCCTCCGGCGCTCGACAGCATCCGTGAAGTTTATGGTAAGGACGCCCTGGTAAAAACGGTCTTGGAAGGCCAGCCGTCAGCGTTAACGATGGCTTTGACGGACGAAAACATACAGGCCGTAGTGGTTTTGGCGAGCGACGTGGACAAAAAATCCGTTCAGGCGATCGGCAATCAATGCATTCGTGCCGCCCGTCGCGGGGCACAGGTTGTCTGGGTGTTAAGTCAGGCATCGATTGCCGCTTCGCCGGATAACCGTGTTCTGTTTGATGCCATGGAAACACTGAAAAGCCACGGCATCGACATTCACTATGTATCCGGTTCCTTTGCTAACGGTGTCATCCTTCCGGATCAGAATTTGGCATTCCGGGCGGACCGCTCGTGGCTGTGTCACCCGGCACCAAGCCAGTCCATCGCGATACAGAGTCATTCAAGACAGCAGTGGCAGCGCATCCTCGATCTCTACCAGATTCAGTCATTAATGAATGACGCCGCAATGACCGCTTGATGCAGGGCGTCGTTTAATCGGGTGTCGAGGCTGTCCAGCAAATCCCGCCACTCATCACTCCAAAGCGCCTCGTTGACGGTCTCGGTTTGATACGCAGAGTCGGTAGAGCTGGTTTTAACGGAAAGCGTCGACGACCACTGTTGCAACCACAGTGAGGGGTAACCTGAATCCAATAAACGGGCAACCAGAGACGGCCAGTCATCCAGGGACTCGCTGTTGGTATGGTTGAGTGTGTGTGCAGCCCGGAAAATCAATCGTAACCCCTGTGGGACTTCACCGGATGAGGCGAGCAACCCACGAACGGCATCACGAAACCACCAGCGCCGTTGATAATGACGACACAGGGGAAGTATGAGATACGGCGCACGGCCCAGTCGAATTAACCAGAAACGAGTGTTGTCCAGTTCACTCATGTCGGAGCGGATATCATCGTCCAGTCGCCCCATCCGTCCCGACTGCAGGATACCCGGAGCATACCCGCAACGGGATTCAACGTATCGGCCCAGCGCCAGTCGCCACAGCGGGTCTTTCGGAGCACCATCGATCGCCAGGGCTCGCTCGATGCGGACCTGATCACCAACGCTAAGGGGAGTTTCAACATCTCCTATAAAAGCGCTGAACCAAACCATCTCCGGTGTGATTCGCTGACAGGTAGCCAGATACTGTTTGATGTGTTTGCGGTGGTGCTCAAATCTCTGAACCAGAGTATCGGGATCATCGCCTTTACTCAGCAAGACACCCTGTATCCGCTGGCCTGCTTTCAACAATGGCAGGGCGAGAAGCATGATTTTGTGCATGGCCTTGCGCCCCGCCTGATCTCCGTCCATGAGTACAAGGAGTTTATCGAATCTGGCTAACAGTTGGCGCATCTGCGCCTCGGTCACGGCGGTGCCCATGGCAGCCGTCGTCATGAACCCTGCTGAACCCATGGCGATGACATCGGTATAGCCTTCGACCAGGTAACAGACCGGTTGGCTGAGACAGCTTCGCCATAAACCGGCAGTGTCCGGATCACGCATGACGTCCTGAGAAGGCGTCAGGCCATAGAGCACCTGTGATTTATCGAACAGAGGCGTCTCCGGAGAGTTGCGATATTTGTCACCCCCGCGACCGTTATTGGTTTCCGGCGCCAGCGCTGGAATCACGCGCCCACTGAAGGCGCATACGCGCCCTCCCCGATTGATGATCGGAAACAACAAACGGTCCTGAAAGGCCGAGTGTGTCTGGCGGTTGTAGAGGAAGCCTGAGAGCTGGGCCAGTCGGATTCGTTCAGTTTGCGTAATCGAGGGCAGAGGCAGACCGCCGACCCATTCATGAAACGGCCCGTCCCCCGGAATAAACCCAAGGCGGTACCGCCGCACGTCGGTTTCGGTGATCGCTCTTGAGTGCAGGTATTGGGTAATCGGGTCTTTCGGATCAGGCCAGCGCGCCATCAGCTCGCGGAAAGCTTCTTTGGCAACGCAATCGTGAAATTCCTGCAGCGCGTCCTTGTGTTGCGGGCTCGCCTGCTGGGGTTTTTTTGAGGTCGGCTGATCCTGACTCAAATTGATGCTCAACCGGCGTGATAAAAGAGCAATGGCCTCGCCTGGCTCGACGCCGTGGTATTCGGAAAAAAAGCTGATCACGTCGCCTCGGGCACCGCATTCACCCCGGCAAAAATACAGACCCTTTTCGTCGTTTACCGAAAACGAAGGCGTTGATTCGTCGTGAAAGGGACACAAACCGACCTGCTCTCTGCCCTTCAACTTGAGATTCACGCCGGCTTCGCGGACCAGCTGACTCAATGGCAGGCGTTCCTTTATCAGTGGCGCTGCATCCTGAAAGTTGACCAAAGTAGACGTATTGCTTGCGGACACGGCGCAGTTCCTGGGGCTTGGTAAAATTTGTGGCAGAATGATCGTATAAAGTATCACAGACTGAAACATTCGGAGGAACGTGTGACCACAATCCAGGAGCGACTACCGGATAACATGCGCAAGGTTGATATAAAACTCACGAGAAATCAGGAAAAGATTGCCCAGCATGTGAACGGCTCGCTTATTGTATTGGCCGGAGCCGGGGCCGGTAAAACGGCCACCCTGGTTGCCCGGGTCGGTCATTTGCTGGACCAGGGTATAACCGCGCGATCGATTCAAATGATTACGTTCTCACGCAAGGCCGCGAAAGAAATCCGAACCAGGCTTGTGGACCGGTATGGGCTCGATGGTGAGGAGGTGATAGTGGATACGTTTCATGGTTTCGGCTATCGCTTCATGCGCCAGTACAAGGATCTTTTCGGCCTGACCCAGGATCAGGACTGGGCAATTCTGGCTCAAAATGAACAGAAACGACTGCTGAATGAGATCGGTAAAGAACTGTCCGATAAGCACAATGTTGATCCGAAAGAGTTGCGTAAAGCGATCAAGTCAGCCGCCAGCATCTGGTCGCTACTCAAACAGGACTGTGTATGTCCGGGTAACGTCTCCGATGCATTGGTAGAGATAGAAAAAGCCCGCGCAAAAAAAACCGGCTCGACCCCGAATTACAGCAAGGTCTCCATGAATGACCGGCTGTCTGCTGAAACCATGACCGCCTACGAGAAGTACAAGCGAGAAGGGGGGTACGTGGATTTCGACGACTTGCTGTTGCTACCCACTCGGATACTGGTTAAATACCCCAAGATTGCCGAAGGCATCGGGAACATCCATCAGCACATGATGGTGGACGAGTCTCAGGATACCAATCTGGCGCAATATTTGATGGTTCGTTCGATTGGTCGGTCGCACGGCAACGTGGTTATGGTTGGAGATGACGATCAAAGCATTTATGGCTGGCGGGGCGCACGTGTCGCCAATCTGCGTCGCTTTATAAAGGATTTTAACGCCCCGGTAGCCCGGATGGAACAGAATTTCCGATCGCACTCACGGATCGTTGAGTCTGCCGCACACCTGATAAGCCACAACAATTCCCGCCTCCCCAAGAAGCCTTACTCCGACAATAAAGATGGCGCTGACCCAGCCATTCATGTGTCGCGCCGGGATCGGGATATGGCGCGAGCGATCGTGGCACAGGTGAGCGATCTCGTTCAGGGTGGGGCCAATCCCAACGACATTGCGATTCTGTATCGCACCAACCGCATGACAACCCTACTGGAACCGGAGCTCAAGAAATCCGGTATTCCCTACACCGTTGTGGGTGGCATGAGCTTTTATGAACGGGCAGAGATTCAGGCAGCAATGGCGATCGTTCGGGTCGTCACTAAATTCGACGACTGGCAAGCCATCAAAACGCTCCAGCCGTACATCGACGGTCTTGGGAAAAAAGGCATGAGTGATGTGATCGACAGCCTCAAGGAAGATAACGAAAACTTGCTGACTCTCGCTATCCACGAAGCGCCTCGGCAATTCGGCAAGGGTGGCGACCTACTCCAGCAGTTCATGGTGGGGGCTATCGATCACACACACGGAAATTCGGGCAACATGACGCAACTTGAGCAGGTGCGCCGGCTGGCTCAATGGATGAAGGATGGTCCGATGAAAATTCTGGACCGGGAAAAGGACGATACGTTACGGCTAAAACGGTCCGAGAATCTGGATCAATTGGTTGATGAGATTGATAAGAGCAAGCCTGAGTGTTACATGGATTATCTGATGGAAGGCCCGATTTCCGATCATGTCGCTAGTCAGGACGAGTGTGAGCGCATCACGCTGAGTACCATTCACCGATCAAAAGGATTGGAGTGGTCTCATGTGATGGTGGCCGGGTATTCGGATGGCCTGATGCCCTTTGAACCCGACAAGATCAGTGGCCGGGTCGCACCGAAAACGACAGCCAAAGCCGCAGACGACCAGGACGATGATGGCGGCCGCCCGGAAGAGGAACGTCGGCTTGCCTATGTCGCCGCCACTCGAGCAGCCGACACGCTAACGCTATATCACGCCAACCTCTATCATTTTCCAGGCTCCGAACCCGCTGCCCTGGAGATCTCGCCCTTCGTGTCCGAAATGAATCTGACACTGACACCTGAACAGGAACAGATTCTCGAAGGCGGTCGTCCAGCGCCCGTTCGGGCTGAGATCGAGGACTCCATGGAACCGTTCTCAGCGTTTGGCATGGGCTGAACATCGCCCGTAAGATCCGGCGGTGCCCGTGACATACTGTGAATGTCGTTAAAGAAACGTCCCTAACCCATGCCGCATCTGTTGGAGAGTCCCAGGCGATGTTCAAACAACTCAGACCTTATCAGCTCAAGCCCGAATCGGTACCGAGCCTGGATGAGCTTCGCAAGGTGGCCCAGAAATATCCCGCACGAGAGTGTGAGTTCCAGGAGACGCAACACCTGGGGTTCAAACCGTTTGAGGGGCGCGAAAACTCCGATGAGGCTTTCGTATTAAACCTCGATAGCGGGCGACTGCAATTCTTCGAACTGCTCCGAATGAAAAGGATTGTCCCGGCCGATGCAGTGAAGCGTGAAACCCGTAAACGGGTGCGTGCACTGAATGAGCGCCAGTCGGAACCGTTGACCAAAAAAGAAATCAGGACGGTCAAGGATGAGATCTACCTAGAGCGGCTGGGCAAGGCGCTTCAGAAAGAAACAGCTTTCCCTGTGGTGATAGACACCGACACTCAACAAATGTGGATAGGCGCAGCCTCTGATGGGGCGTGCAGCGACATCATTAAACTGATTCGCCGCACTGGAATCAACATTGAACCTGAGATTCTTTGGGTGGGCCTGGATCTCACAACCTGGATGGCGGCATGGATGACCGGTCAGGCAAGCCCACCGGATGGGTTTTCGATTGGTGGCCGGGTCAAAGCGGTGGACCCCATGGAGATCAAGGCCACAGTGAGCATTGCCCATGAAGAACTGTCACAGCCGGATCTGGCCGCAGTGATTGAGCGACGGACCGTTGTTGAACTCGAGCTGGCCTCAGAATCGGTCAGCTTCAATCTTACCCACGATAACAGCCTCAAGAGCATTAAAATTCACGGTACTCCGGAGGCGGAAGACGACCTGGTGCACCGATACACCTTATGGGCCCTGGAACTCAAGCAATGCCTGAGCGCGATCGATCGCGCTGTGCGCCGATGAGACCGATATTCCAGTCACCAGCTTTAATTATCAGCAGAGACTGGACTAAACATGCGCTTTATTGATCGAGTAGTAGATAATCTGGACGCCCTTCTAACCTATGCCCACAAGGCTGTATGGCGAACCAATCCGCGGGAATTCATTGATCTGGCAACCACTGATGACGATGAGACATTTGTAACCCGGGATGGGACACTGGTGACAGTTCTGTACCTGAAAGGGTTGACGTCAAATCTCTATGGCGAAGAGCTTAAATCGGTTATCAATGAAATTGCGGAGGTCATGGGGCGCGATATCATTCGTCCTGCCGGTCATCAGATTGCAATTTCCTATGAGTTCGATCCGGATCAGGCTTACGACTATTGCAGAAATACGCTCCGGCAAACTGAATCCACCGGCAAGCGACTTGGCCTTGGGAGTTTCGTCAGCGCGATCGTTGAGGAAAAGGCGCAGAAAATGGCCGAATTCTGCCAGGTTGAGAATACCTACATTGCGCTTTACACCACGCCGGCGGCGATCCATAAGGCCGAGATGAAAGGACAGGTGGCCGAACGGACCGAAGTGATGGGTACCTGGCCTGATACGGCCGAAGCATTGTTGAACGATCTGGCGTTCCCCCAACTGAGGGTCAAACACCGCACGATGGTGCAGTCGTTTATGCACAACCTGGCCAATTTATCGTCCTTGAAAGACGTCAGTCTGCTTACATCTACGATTTCGGTGCGCGATTACCTGAAATCCGCCAAGCAGATTACTGAACCTGGCTCGGCTCCAAACTGGGCACCCCGCATTGCCGCTGATTTCATGCAGGACATTCGAGTACCGACCAACCCCAAACGCCAGAATCTCTCTAATGCCGATTTCATGATGCCCCCGGTCTTTGGTGAGCAGCTGTTTGGCAGTATCCCTCAGACAATAGGGTTAAAATATGCAGTATTGGGTAACCGAATCCATTATGCGGTAGCTCTGTCAATGGGGCCAACTGAGCCGGAAACGTTTGATCGACTGGTTCAGCAGGCATCAGCGATGCGGCTACCCTTCCGGATTACATTTTCATTTACCGGATCCGGTACCGGGGTGGACTATCTGAACACCGCTCTTGCTAAGACGTTTCCCTGGGCATCGAGTGCCAACGCACAGGTCAAGAAAGCCCACGAAGCCCTGATAGACTACGAGCAGAAATCCAACGGCGTGGTGCCCGGGCTGTATGTGAGTGCCTGTACATGGGCGCCGCTGAAAATGTCACACAGTCAAAAAAACGGCGCGACCATTGATCTGCAAGAGATTACGGAGCGGGGCACCAAATTGAACCGGGCACTCCAGAGCTGGGGCGGTTGCCAGACAACAGACGCGTTTGCGGCTCCTATTGAGGGCGCTCTTTCAACCCATGCCGGTCTATACGATCATCCGTTGGGCGCCATTATGGCACCGCCCCTGCCGGACGGTGTGGGTCTGTTGCCCTTGTTCAGACCAACCACGAGCTGGACGTCCCGCGATGGCAACGTGGTGTTACGAACCAACGATGGTCGATTCATTCATTATCAGCAAACCAGCTCACGTCAAAATGCCTGGGTTACACTGCTGGTCGGCCCAATGGGCTACGGTAAGTCCACCGCGCTCAATACGCTGAACCTTTACTTCCTGTTAACGCCAGCCCCGGAACCGGAGTTGCCGTTTTTGCGCTGCCTTGATATAGGCCCCAGTTCGCGGTCGATCATCGATATGCTGAAGGCCAGCCTTGGCCCCGATCAACAACACCTAGCACGCTATATTCGAATCCAGAATACGCCAGAATATCAATTCAATCCGTTTGATACGCCGCTGGGGCTGGAATTTCCGCTGCCAAACCATCAGGAGTTCCTGGGAAACCTGTTGATGACCATCGCCTACTCCATGCAGGGAGACCCAGCAGTAGAGGCGCAACTGCCCGGGCTGGTGTCCTCAGCGATCAGCAAAATGTTTGAAAAGTACGCCTCCGCCAAAAACGGCGGGGACCGGGCGAAGGTTTTTCACGAATCCGGTAACACCCTGGTGAACGAAAAAGTGGCGGAGCTGGGAATTGAGGTGGATGAGGTCTCGACATGGCACGAGATTCGAAATGAGTTGTTTGCCAAAGGCGAAACGAGAGCGGCTTACATCGCCCACCGTAAAGCGATGCCGATTCTTCAGGACCTGATTGGCATTATATCTGCCGAGGAAATGCGCGACGACTACCCAGATGAGGTCAATGGTATTCCCGTACTGAAGTTGTTTTCCCGGGCAATCCGCGAAGCGATCGAGATGTTCCCGATGCTGTGTGGTGAGACAAAGTTCGAAATGGGCGAGTCGCGGGTCATCTCATTGGACATGGAAGACATCGTGCCCCGTGAGCAGACTGAACGCGCCAAGTGGAAAGCCTCAATAGCGTTCTTTGTGGGTTACGATATTCTTACGAGAGATTTTTTCTTTCACGAAGATTACGTCAAGATCGTCCCCAAACAATACCAGCTGTTTCACGCTCGACGCGCCAAGCAGTTGAAGACGGCACGTAAACGCTTTTCTATGGATGAACGTCAGCGGTTCTCAAAAATACCCAGCGCCCAGAACCAGGTGGATAGCCTGATTGCCGAGGGCCGGAAAAACCTGGTGGACATCATGGTGGCCTCGCAGTTGTTCGAGCATCACACGGACCAGAGCATTAAGCTGTCCAGTACGGTCGTAATCCTCGGTGCGGGCAACATGGGCAAAGAGGAAGCTGATATGGTGTCCACAAGGTTTGATCTGACCCCAGCTCAGATGGGGGTTATTCGTCGAATCCGGCCGCCATCGTCACGTGGTGCGGAAGCGTTCATGATTTTTCGCACGCGGGATGGCAATCAGGCCCAGCATGTATTAATGACAGATGGGCCTATTTACCTGTGGCTAATCACCACCGAAGCGGTAGACCGGCAGATGCGAGGCCTGATGTACGAGCAACACGGAACAGAAAAGGCATTGCGCCTACTTGCATCGAAGTATGGCGGTGGCTCGATAAAGAAAGAGCTTGAAAATCGGATGGCCGATGCCGACGACACCGATGGTGATGACGAGAACATTGGCGATTTAATTCAGCAACTAGCGAATGAATGCTGAATGGGCTCGCAGGTATGTGTCACAAATGGAAGCGCAGGTGATCAACGTGCATTCCCATAGATTGCCAATAGAGGTTGAGAGCCAATGAGTGTTGTTGCAGAAGGCACTGTTAGTATTAAGGAGAACCCTGCAGGTAAAATTACTTCGGTCTGTTGGGCGATTAACCCATGGCCCGTTAGTGGTGCTCAGCCAATGGCGGTGAGTTATCTGCGATACGCGCACGGTGAGCGATCACCACAAGCCCTCATTATGGCGCTGGGTGGCGATGAAGTGATGACGTTTTGGAAAGCGGAGGATGAGATAGCCGATCGAGTACATCTGTTTTTAAAACACTCAGGAAAGCTCACGATCATGGCGGTTGATCTCGATGACAGCAGCCCGCCAGCGCCGGTTCGTCATGAATGGGAAGTGTCCGTTTCCGTGTTTCATGATTACACAGATACACTGGCCGAGGTGTAGCGTATGAGACAAGGCAGCGCTAAGCTACTTGATTCGATCAGCGTGGAGATAAGGAAATGCTACCGCCAGGTACCAAAGATTTTGGGAGAAGCCACATGACACCCAGTGACCGAGAATATCTGACTACCATCACAAAACAACTGGAACAACCAGGGGCCCGTGTGTTTCTGGTCGGCCCTGAAAACGGAGCGTTAACGCTCGACGTCGCCAGTAAGGCCTTTTCTAAAGCCTCATCCCGGATGAACCCGGAATTAAAGGCTGCTTTACTGAGTCAAGGTGCCGAAAACGGCCAGGCGAGCGCCCAAGAAACGCACAGTTTTCTGAAGGGCGCCACGGATTTTCCGCTTAAGGCGGATATTTTCGCACAGGTAATGCACGAGCGCGCCTCTGAAAAAATAAATGACGATCCGGATACAGGCCCTTCCAACTAGCGTCGATGCACGAAATTAGCCAAATTATTAACTCGAAATAAACAGGTTCTGCAAGCTTTTACATTGCTTTATGATTACAGGGCATTAATGGAGCTTAGACTTTGGTAGCATGCGCCGACATTATAAATCTGTAACTATTCAGCTCAAAAAACCTGTGAAAGTACTTGACAGGTTTTTTGCCTGAATCTCTTCACCTTATCGGCATACGCACCGATGCTACTAGACAGGCCATAAGCGACGACATGAGAGCGATTGAAGGGCTGTAATGATCGATGACGATCACGGGGCAGCCCCGGTTTTTTAATCGCCGTATAAGAGCGCTCAGAGCCAAAAATGTCGCCCTGAAAACCCGTGCGATAATGGCTGTCTTACAAAGCCATTCCGGTGCGGGTAGACATTGAAAATAGACAACATCGACGTTGATTCGGCAATCGCCTCCGTCAAGAACCTTCTTGAGAAAGAGCGTGACCTGTCGCCTTCACTCAAGGCCGCTCTGGAAGTGCTGCTCGTTTTGGTGGCGCTACTGCTCAACCGCACGACGCTCAATAGCAAAAATAGTAGTAAGCCGCCTTCAACGGATCCGAACCGTGACAAATCTTCCAGAAAGGGTTCCAGCAATAGAAAGCCTGGCGGACAGACAGGGCGTATTGGAACCACTTTGAAGCAGGTCGACGATCCCGATGCAGTGGCAGAGCTGAAAGTCGATCGACGCTCTCTGCCAAAAGGACGGCGGTATCAAGAGGACGGTTATGAAACACGGCAGGTCATCGATATTGATATCGCGCGATTCGTGACTGAATACCGAGCACAGGTTATTAAAGACGACCAGGGGAATCGATTTGTTGCTGCCTTTCCGGACAGGGTCAGTCGGTCGGTTCAGTATGGCATCGGCATCAAGGCCAATGCGGTCTATATGTCGCAGTTTCAGCTGTTGCCCTATGACCGAATCCGTGACCACTTTCAGGAGCAGATGGGCATTCCGGTCAGTGCTGGCTCTGTCTTCAATTTCAACAAAGAGGCCTACGAGAAGCTGGATCATTTCGAGCAGTGGGCGAAAGCTCAGCTCGCCAAGTCTGATCTCATGCATGTTGATGAGACCGGCATCAACCTGGACGGGAAGCGCCACTGGTTGCACTGCGCGTCCAATAGCGCATTAACGCTGCTCTATCCCCACACCAAGCGTGGCACTGAGGCCATGGACGAGATGGGCGTCTTGCCCTTCTTCAGCGGGGTGCTGTGTCACGATCATTGGAAGCCGTACTACCGTTACGCGTGCACCCATTCCCTGTGCAATGC
>Ga0307976_1000947_pt1 | contig 14693 bp, 10 predicted proteins | sample OrgLakmetagen919_FD_201836 | JGI IMG/M metagenome (GOLD analysis project Ga0307976, IMG submission 201836) | Saline water microbial communities from Organic Lake, Antarctica - #919 | ecosystem: Environmental > Aquatic > Non-marine Saline and Alkaline > Saline | place: Antarctica: Organic Lake... | reverse complement strand
GTGTTGCATGGTCGATGTGCGAAAAATTTTGTTATTGGAGCTACGCTAACACTGGGAGTGATGCTTGCTGTTAGCAGCAAACAGGCACTGGCAGCGTTTCCGGAGACAGCTCCAGAGCCGTTTCCGTTGTCACAGCTGGAAGAAACCCGGCCGTTGGAGTCGGGCGGGCATCTTGTGCTGTTCAGCCCGGTGCGAGAGATTAACAGCGAAATTCGCTCCGATGTGATGGCTCGGCTGCCGGTATCCGGCAACAGCCTGCTGTATCGCATTAACGCAGACGCCAGCCGGGTGGGTGCGTTGAATCACTATCGCCAGGAGCTGCTGAATTCCGGCGCTAACATCTTGTTCGAATGTACAGGCGTGCGCTGCGGCCGCAGCAACGTGTGGGCCAATCAGATTTTTGACAAATCCATGCTGCTTGGCCGGGATACCGCACAGGATTACCTGGTGGTGGGCACCGTCAGCGAAGACGGCCAGCGCTGGCTAACTCTGGTGTATACGGTTACCCGCGGTAACCAGAGCGAATACGTCTGGGTAGAGCACTTCGAGGTTGGCTCGGGCGCCGTGGTGCCAGGCCTGGGATCCCTGCAAAGTCGCATTCGCGGGCCTCTAATCGTATCTTGGCAAGACGGCTTTATTGTGCGCTTTGACTGGAAATCAAAGGACCGCCGCATGTTACGGGACTGGGCCGATGCCGACGGCAGTACCGTGATACTGATCACCTACTCGGAACTGGAAGGCAGCGAGCCGCTGGAAGACGCCATGGCTCGCGCGCGCACGGCCGGTGAATCCATGTCTGATTTGCTGGTGCAAACTGGCATTGTGAAGGAACGCCAGCAGTTAGTGGTGGTGGGCCCGAGCATCGTTCAGTCAGATCCGCTGCGCAAGGGTAACCGTGTGGAAATTTTAGTTATTTCAAGGTGATGGCATGACATCTAAAGACGATGACAAGGCTGTTGCAGCTGCTGGCGAAAGCCTGGGGGCAGGTCCCGCGAAAACTGCTGCGAGCAGCAGTTCCGGGGTGGTCGAAAGCGGCGGCCTGGATTCTGCCGGTGCGCCGGAAACCGGCAAAGACAAAAAGCCGGCGTCTCGGCAAAAGCGCGCTACCGTAGCGCTCGCCCTGGGCAGCGGCGGTGCCCGCGGCTATGCCCATATTGGCGCTATTGAAGTGCTTAACGAGCGCGGCTATGAAATTATTGCCATATCCGGTTGCTCTATGGGGGCGCTGGTGGGCGGCATGTACGCCGCGGGAAAACTGCAGCAGTACAAAGACTGGGTAACGGGATTAGGGCAGTTTGATGTGCTTAGGCTGCTGGACGTAACTTTTAGCGCGGTGGGCGCTATTCGTGGTGACAAAATTTTTTCTATTGTAAGCGACATTCTAGGCGATACGCGCATAGAAGACCTGCCCATTGCGTTTACGTCAGTAGCCACAGACCTTCTGGGCCACAAGGAAATCTGGTTTCAGGAAGGCCCGCTGGACCAAGCCATACGCGCGTCGGTGGCCATTCCCGGTGTAGTGACGCCGCTGGTGCTGAACGGCCGGGTGCTGGTCGATGGCTCCACCCTGAACCCGCTGCCGATCATTCCGACCATTTCGGCCCACGCCGACCTGATTGTGGCGGTGAACCTGGCGGGTGAAGACGACCGCCGCCAGCGCCTGTCGGATGCGGCGTTTACCAGCCTGGACGACGATAACGACAGTGAGGAGTGGATGGGCGCCATGCGCGAAAAAGCGTCGCGCTGGTTTGACTGGGACACATTGAAAGGGTTGGCCGGCGGCAAAGTCGACGGCGAACCTGCGGAAGATAAAATCAGCCGCGAAGTGCAAAAGCAGAACGCCAAAAAACAGCGTAAGCAGGCCGTAGAAGAAGCGGTACAAAGCCCGAAATCGCCCGAGCCGACAAGCACCAGCAAAGCTCAGGACGAAGGCCAGACCATTAACTGGGAAAAACTGGGTATCGGCAAGTTCGAGGTAATGAACCTGGCCATTGAAACCATGCAGAGCGTGCTGGTGCAGTACAAAATTGCCGGCTACCCGCCTGACCTGTTGGTGAATATTCCGAAAAACGTGTGCCGCAGCTACGATTTCCACAAAGCACCAGAGCTGATTCAGCTTGGTCGTGAGCGCATGGCAGCGGCTTTGGACCGCTATGAGCAAGACCACAGCAGCTCAGGCCCGCTGGCGGTTTAGGCCGCGCGCAAGACAGCCAAAACACGTATACTGTTTGTCCATTTTCCGTTCAGACAGGACTCTTTTGCTGTGACCAGCCCCGTTGATGATTTGGCCACCGTACGCGACTTTTTGCGCTACGCCTGTTCCCGTTTTGCCAAGTCGCCGCTGTACTTTGGCCATGGCACCGACAACGTTTGGGACGAAGCGGTACAGCTGGTTATGCGCAGCCTGCATTTACCGCTGGAAAACAATAGCCTGTTTCTGGATGCGCGCCTGGTGCGCGAAGAGCGCGAGCTGATTCTGGAGCGCATAGAACACCGGGTAGAAGAGCAGGTTCCGCTGGCCTATCTGTTGGGCGAAGCTTGGTTTATGGGGCTGCCATTTAACGTAGACCCACGGGTGCTGGTGCCGCGTTCACCGCTGGCAGAGCTGCTGGAAAATGGCTTGCAGCCCTGGCTGGGCGACGTTTATGTGGAGCGTATTCTGGATTTGTGTACCGGCAGCGGCTGCATTGGTATTGCCGCAGCCACGGTGTTTGACAGCGCCGAGGTTGACCTGGCGGATATTTCCACCGACGCGCTGGCGGTGGCCGATTCCAATATTGCCTTGCATCAACTGGGCGAGCGGGTGCGCACCGTGCAATCGGATGTGTTCAGCAATCTGAATGAACGTTACGATGTGATTCTGAGCAACCCGCCCTATGTGAATGCACGGGACCTGGCCGGCATGCCTGCGGAGTTCGGCCATGAGCCGGTATTGGGCCTGGCGGCCGGTGAAGACGGCCTGGAGATTGCCCATCGCATATTGGCCGGAGCCGCTGATCGGCTGACCGACAACGGTCTGTTGATTGTGGAAGTCGGTAACAGCTGGCCAGAGCTGGATGCGGCTTATCCTCAGCTGCCGCTGACCTGGTTGGAGTTTGAAAACGGCGGCGACGGGGTGCTCGCCATTGCCGCTAAAGACTTGCGTAAATACCTGGCGAACAGCTGATAAGGTCCTTATACCCTTTTTATAACAACTGGATAAGATACTGAATTATGTCTGGAAACACATTTGGCAAACTGTTCACGGTGACCACGTTTGGTGAAAGCCACGGGGCCGCTCTGGGGTGTGTGATTGATGGCTGTCCGCCGGGGCTTGAGCTGTCTGAAGAAGACATGCAGTACGATCTTGATCGCCGCAAACCGGGCACGTCGCGCTACACCACCCAGCGCCGCGAAGCCGATGAAGTGCGCATTCTTTCCGGCGTATTCGAAGGCCGCACCACCGGCACCTCCATTGGTCTGCTGATTGAAAATACCGATCAGCGCTCCAAAGATTATTCAAAAATCGCCACCCAGTTTCGCCCGGCCCACGCCGATTACACCTATCACCACAAATTCGGTGAGCGGGATTATCGCGGTGGCGGACGCTCTTCGGCCCGCGAGACCGCCATGCGTGTGGCCGCCGGTGCCGTTGCGCGCAAATTCCTGTTGCAGCGCCTGGGCATTACCGTGCGTGGCTATCTGAGCCAATTGGGCCCGATAAAAGCCGAAACCCTGGATTGGGAGCAAGTACACCAGAATCCGTTTTTCTGCCCGGATGCCAGCAAAGTGCCGGAAATGGAAGCCTACATGAAAGCGTTGGTTAAAGAAGGCAACTCGATTGGCGCCCGTATTAACGTGGTGGCCGAAGGCGTACCACCGGGGCTGGGCGAGCCGGTGTTTGACCGGCTAGACGCAGACCTTGCCCATGCTTTAATGAGCATTAACGCCGTAAAAGGCGTTGAAATTGGTGCCGGTTTTGGCTGTATTGACCAAAAAGGCACCCAGCACCGGGATGAAATGACGCCGGAAGGGTTTTTGTCGAATCAAGCCGGTGGCATTCTGGGGGGTATTTCCTCCGGCCAGCCCATTCTGGCGAGCATCGCACTCAAGCCGACCTCCAGCCTGCGCTTGCCGGGCCGGAGTATTGACGTTGACGGCCACCCGGTCGAGATTATCACCACCGGCCGCCACGACCCCTGCGTGGGCATTCGCGCAACGCCCATCGCCGAGGCGATGATGGCGATTGTGCTGATGGACCATTATTTGCGCCACCGTGGCCAGAACGCCGATGTGCGGGTAACCACGCCGGTGCTGCCCCAGCTTTGATAGACCAGGGACGAGACATCGGGGACGACACCGGGGACGGATTTCAAATCCGTCCCCACTCGCTCCTACACCAGGGACGGATTTGAAATCTGTCCCTACTCCTCTCTCATCAGGGACGGATTTCAAATCCGTCCCTACTCGCTTGTACTTCAGGGACGGATTTCAAATCCGTCCCTACTGGCTTGAAAATGGTACTGAAAGGTAGCGGCGCGAATTAAAGGTAAGGGGTAACAGTGACGCACTGGCGCCTGTCGAATTTGTATTTCTGGTTCTTCGCCCTGTTGGGCGGAATGCTGCCTTACTGGTCGCTTTACCTTGAAGGCCGGGGTTTTTCCTATCTGCAAATCGCCAGTTTGATGGCAACCATCCAGCTTACCAAAATTGTGGCCCCCAGCGTTTGGGGCCATTTGGGCGACCGCACAGGGCAAAGGGTGCGGTTGGTTCGCTTCGGCACGATCACCGGTTCCTTGTGTTTTGCTGGCGTATTTCTAGAGCCGGGCTTTACCGGCCTGCTGCTGGTTATGCTGGCGTTCACTTTTTTCTGGAACGCGGTACTGCCCCTTTACGAAGTTATCACCCTTCAGGTTCTGGGTTCGCAGCGGAACCAATACGGCAAAATCCGCTTGTGGGGTTCGGTAGGCTTTATTGCCGCCGTGGCGTTGATTGGCGTACTGCTGGAATGGGTGGATATTCGCTATTTGCCGATGCTGTTGATTCCGCTGTTTGCCGGCATTGCGGTGTCGGCCTGGATGCTGCCTGTTGAAAAAATCGTTCGCAGCCAGAAGTCTCCGCGGGGCAGCCTGAAGGCCATTCTGACCCATCCTGCGGTGATTGCGTTCTTTGTGATGAACTTTTTGCTGCAAGTGGCCCACGGCTCTTACTACACGTTTTTCAGTATTCACCTGCAGCTGCACGATTACGGCAAGCTGGCCATTGGTCTGTTGTGGTCACTGGGGGTTATCGCCGAAATTGTCCTGTTTATGGTGATGCATCGCCTGGGCGCGCGTTTCAGCGTGCGACACATTGTGCTGGCGGCCTTGCTGCTAAGCCTGCTGCGCTGGTTGCTGATTGCGGAAATGGCGTCGGTGCTGCCGGTGCTGATATTTGCCCAGCTGTTGCATGCGGCATCTTACGGCGCGTTACACGCGGTGTCGGTGCAGTACATTCAAGGCTTTTTTGGCCGCCATCATCACGGCCAGGGGCAGGCACTTTATAGCGGGTTAACGTTTGGTGCCGGTGGGGCTTTGGGTGCCTGGGGTGCGGGGTTCCTGGTAGACGGTATTGACACCTCCGCGGCCTTCCTGGGCAGCGCGGTTGTCACCGCCCTGGCGTTCGCCGCGGCCTGGCGCGGTTTGCGACCACCGCCTCCGCCGCCTGAGCTAGAGGAAAGTAGGGGACAGATTTGAAATCTGTCCCCAGTCTGCGGTGAGAGGTAGGGGACGGATTTCAAATCCGTCCCCGCTTTGCCGCGAATCTGAGGATAGGGGACAGACTTTAAGTCTGTCCCCGGTGTGCGGTGTGCGGTGGGTAGGGGACAGATTTCAAATCTGTCCCCGCTTTAGCGGGTCACTACGCCGGGCTTTTTCCTGTTGTTCCACAATCGCCAGCAGAGACTGGGCGGCACCGCTCAAGTCTCTGCCTGACAGGCCGATAGCCCCCATCAGCCGCGCCACTGAATGCGCTACCGGCAGCACCCGCAGGCTGCTGTCTAGCATGCGCACCGGCAACACGCTCCAGCCAAGACCCACACTGGTCATCATTTTCAGGGTTTCCAGGTAGTTTGTGGGCATCTGCGAGCTTAACGGCAGGTTGGCCTCCATAAACAGCCGGCTGACCAACCGGTAAGTGCCCGTGCTGGTGTCTGGCAATAGCGCAGCGTGGCCAGACAAGTCCGCCAGAGCAGGCTGCTTTAGCGCTGCCAGCGGATGCTCTGGCCCGACCACAAACGCCATTGGGTCTGGCCACTGGGCGTACACCTTAAAGTTCGGGTCTATGCCATCGCTCAGGGTAACAAACGCCAGTTCGGCGCCGCGTTTGCGCATCTGGGCGTAGGCGGCGTCTGATTCCATAAATTGAAGATCAAGGGTGACCTGCGGATAGTCGCGTTTGAAGCGCCGCAGCCAGCTTGGCAGGTGGTGCAGGCCAATGTGGTGGCTGGCAATAATCTGTAGTTCACCGGCAACTTCGCGGGTGCTTGGCGAAAGGGCAATGCGGGCGTTGTGGATTTCATCCAGAATCCGCCTGGCGTGGGGCAGCAGCCGAGCGCCGGCGTCGGTTAACTTAAGCTGGCGCTGGCTGCGATCAACCAGCTCGGCGCCGAGCTGGGCCTCCAGAGCGGCCAGCCGCTTGCTGATGGCAGGCTGGGTAATGTGCAGCTGCTCGGCGGCTTCAGAGAACGAGCCCTGGTCAACAATGGCCAGAAAGGCGCGCAACGTGTTGGAATCCATAGGTACCATGACCGCCGTCGGATAAAAGTGCTTTCTACAACACCCTGAAACGTTTCATTCTATTCGATAGTATTCCAAACAGGAATGATATGCATAAAAAACATGAATTGAGGTTATTGGTCAGGCACTTTAAACTGTTCAGACAATCAGAATTTTAAAGGGCGCAGCCGTATCAACGGTGATGCGATTTTTAAACCCCAAAACGATGAGAGAGCGATCATGGCGGGTAAAACCTTGTACGACAAATTGTGGGACGATCATCTGGTAAAACAGCGTGATGACGGCTCTGCGCTTATTTACATTGACCGCCACCTGCTGCACGAAGTGACGTCGCCGCAGGCGTTTGAAGGTCTGCGCCTGGCCAACCGAAAGCCTTGGCGGATTGATGCCAATCTGGCAACGCCCGACCATAACGTGCCTACCACTGACCGCGCCATGGGAATCGACGGCATTGTAGACCCGGTATCGCGCATTCAGGTAGAAACCCTGGACAGCAACTGCGACGAGTTCGGCATTCTTGAATTCAAGATTAAAGACCAACGCCAGGGCATAGTGCACGTGATCGGGCCCGAGCAGGGTGCAACCTTGCCCGGCATGACCATTGTCTGCGGCGATTCCCATACCACGACCCACGGCGCCTTTGGTTGTTTGGCCCATGGTATTGGCACCTCGGAAGTGGAACACGTGCTGGCTACCCAGTGCCTGGTGCAGCAGAAAATGAAAAACATGCTGGTGAAAGTGAATGGCCAGTTGGGTAAAGGCGTAACCGCCAAAGACGCAGTGCTGGCGATTATTGGTGAAATCGGTACCGCTGGCGGTTCCGGCCACGCCATCGAGTTTGGCGGCGAAGCCATCCAAAGCTTGAGCATGGAAGGCCGGATGACGGTGTGCAATATGGCGATAGAGGCTGGTGCCCGCGTTGGCATGGTGGCGGTAGACGGCACCACGATTGATTACGTCAAGGGTCGGCCGTTTTCACCCACGGGTGAAGCCTGGGATGCAGCTGCTGCTCATTGGCGCACCTTTCACAGTGATTTGAACGCCGAATTCGACAAAGTGGTTGAGCTTGAAGGTGCGGATATTCAGCCTCAGGTAAGCTGGGGTACCTCCCCGGAAATGGTGGCGAATGTGGCCGGCCAGGTGCCAGATCCGGCTAAAGAAACCGACTTGATAAAACGGGAAGGGCTTGAACGTGCGCTGAAATACATGGGTCTGCTGCCCAATCAGTTGATCACCGACATCAAGCTGGACCGGATATTTATTGGTTCCTGTACCAACAGCCGGATTGAAGACCTGCGCGAGGCGGCGCTGGTGGTTAAAGGCCGCAAAGTGGCGGGTAGTTTGAAACAGGCCATGGTGGTGCCGGGCTCGGGTTTGGTGAAGTTGCAGGCCGAAGCCGAAGGGCTGGACAAGATTTTCCTGGAAGCGGGCCTGGAATGGCGTGACCCCGGTTGCTCTATGTGCCTGGCCATGAACGCCGATAAGTTGGGGCAGGGCGAGCATTGTGCGTCTACCTCTAATCGTAACTTTGAGGGGCGTCAGGGCTTTGGTGGGCGTACCCACCTGGTTAGCCCGGCTATGGCAGCGGCGGCAGCGATTGCCGGCCATTTTGTTGACGTTCGTGAAATGCTGAACTGAGCCACAGGAGACAATGACCATGCGCGCATTTACCCAACACCAGGGCCTGGTAGCCCCCATGGACCGTTCCAATGTGGACACGGACATGATCATTCCCAAGCAATTTTTGAAGTCCATCAAACGCACCGGCTTCGGCCCCAACCTGTTTGATGCATTGCGTTATCTGGACGAGGGCCAGCCTGGTCAGGACAGTTCCCAGCGCCCGTTAAACACGGATTTTGTGCTGAACCAGAAACGCTACAGCGGCGCCAGCGTGTTGCTGGCCCGCACCAATTTTGGTTGCGGTTCCAGCCGTGAACACGCTCCTTGGGCGCTGGAAGATTTCGGCTTTCGGGTGATTATTGCCCCCAGTTTTGCTGATATTTTTTACAATAACTGCTTTAAGAATGGGCTGTTGCCTATTGTTCTTGAAGAAAAAATAGTTGATCAGCTGTTTATTGAAGCTGAGGCCAGTGAAGGCTATGAACTGACGGTGGATCTTGCAGCGAAAACCGTTATCACGCCGTCTGGCGAATCTTTCAGCTTCGACGTAGACGGCTTCCGTCGCCACTGCCTGCTGAACGGCCTGGACGATATTGGTGTGACTCTGGAAGACGCCGATGTTATTCAGCATTACGAAGATGCGCGCCGCAAAACCGCGCCCTGGCTGTTTGGTGCCGGCCAGTAATTTGCTCTTAAATCGATATCAAGGAACCTGATATGTCACGAACCATATTACTGCTGCCGGGCGACGGCATTGGCCCTGAAATCATGGGCGAGGCCGAAAAAGTACTGCGCCGGGTGAATGAGTCGTTCAAGCTTGATTTGAGCTTTCAGCACGGCTTGGTTGGCGGTGCTGCGCTGGATGATTCCGACACCCCGCTGCCGGATGAAACCCTGGAGTTGGCCACCAAGGCCGACGCGATTCTGCTGGGCGCCGTTGGCGGCCCGAAGTGGGATGGCCTGCCGATGGCCAAACGCCCGGAAAAAGGTTTGCTGGGCCTGCGTTCCAACCTTGAGCTGTTTGCCAATTTTCGCCCTGCTATTCTTTATCCGCAGCTGGCGTCTGCTTCTTCGCTGAAGCCGGAAGTGGTGTCCGGGCTGGATATCATGATTATCCGTGAGCTGACCGGCGGTATTTACTTCGGCCAGCCTCGCGGTGTGCGGCAACTGGAAAGCGGTGAGCGCCAGGGCTATAACACTTACGCTTATACAGAGACTGAAATTCGCCGTATTGGCCGGGTCGCGTTTGAAACGGCTCAGCAGCGCGGTAAAAAACTGTGCTCGGTCGACAAGGCCAACGTGTTGGAAGTGACCGTGCTGTGGCGTGAGGTCATGAACGAGCTCAAGCTCGAGTATCCGGACGTAGAGCTGTCTCACATGTACGTGGATAACGCCGCGATGCAGCTGGTGCGCGCACCCAAACAGTTTGACGTGATTGTAACCGGCAATATGTTTGGTGATATTCTTTCTGACGAAGCCGCTATGCTGACAGGCTCCATCGGCATGCTGCCATCGGCTTCGATGAACTCGGCGAAGCAGGGCATGTACGAGCCTTGCCATGGTTCGGCGCCTGATATTGCCGGCAAAGGCATTGCAAACCCGTTGGCGACCATTCTTAGCGTTGCGATGATGCTACGCTATAGCCTGGATGAAGGCGCCGCCGCAGCAGCCATTGAAGCCGCGGTTGGCAAGGTGCTGGACCAGGGCTTGCGCACAGCGGATATAATGTCGGAAGGCTGCACCCGGGTTTCTACCCGTGAAATGGGTGAAGCGGTACTGTCGCAGCTTTAACATTCACTCCGCCCGGGCCCGCGAATCCGGCCCGGGCAGGTATAAAAAAGGTTTGAAAGTCACATGAAGCGAGTTGGGCTTGTAGGTTGGCGTGGCATGGTGGGTTCTGTCCTCATGCAGCGTATGCGTGAAGAAAACGATTTCGCGGATATCGAACCGGTATTCTTTTCCACGTCGCAAACCGGGCAACCGGCGCCGGATGTGGGCCGCGATGGCATTCTGCCGCTGCAGGACGCCTTCGATATCGACACACTAAAAACCCTGGACGTGATTCTGACCTGCCAGGGCGGCGACTATACCTCGGCGGTGTATCAGAAACTGCGTGACGCCGGCTGGAACGGCTATTGGATAGACGCTGCGTCTACCCTGCGCATGGTTGACCATTCTGTGATTGTGCTAGACCCGGTTAACCGCAACGTGATTGACGCTGCGCTCGACAAAGGCGTGAAAGATTACATCGGCGGCAACTGCACGGTGAGCCTGATGATGTTGGCCTTGGGCGGTTTGCTGGAGCAGGACTTGATTGAATGGGTATCGCCCATGACGTATCAGGCCGCTTCCGGGTCCGGCGCGCAGAACATGCGCGAGCTGCTGAACCAGATGGGCGAGCTGAACGGCAGCGTTAAAGCCGAGCTGGACAGTCCGTCTTCTGCGATTCTGGAGATTGACCGCAAGGTGACCGACACCATGCGCAGCAACGACTTTTCGACCGAGCACTTTGGCGTGCCGCTGGCGGGAAGCCTGATTCCGTTTATCGACAAACAGCTCGAAAACGGTATGAGCAAGGAAGAGTGGAAAGCCGGTGTTGAAACCAACAAGATTCTGGGCCGCAGCGATAATCCGATTCCCATTGATGGTTTGTGCGTTCGAATCGGTGCCATGCGCTCACACAGTCAGGCACTGACCATAAAGCTGCGCAAAGATCTTCCTGTTGCCGAAATCGAGAAGATTCTGGCCGCCGGCAACGATTGGGTGAAAGTCATTCCCAACGAGCGCGAGGCCAGCATGCACGAGCTGACACCGGCGAAAGTAACCGGCACCCTGAGTATTCCAGTGGGCCGTATACGCAAATTGACCATGGGGCCGGAGTACATTTCTGCGTTTACTGTGGGCGATCAACTGCTGTGGGGCGCGGCAGAACCGCTGAGGCGCATGCTGCGAATTCTTCAGAGTCGTTGATTTAATGCCAACTGCGTCCGGTTTCAACCAACCGGTGAGGGGCGAAGGCTGCTTTCAGCCTTCGCCCCTGTTATTTTTAGAACCGTAAAAGCCGGTGTCTCCTCAGCGCCCGCAATGACTTTGTGTTTGTAATGGCTGTGTGTTTGCGATGAAAAGTTGGCAAAGTGGCGCAGCAATGCACTGAAGAACGTTGATTCATTGATAAAATGATGCTTATCAACAATACTTGCCGAGTTGAGGATTAAAGTTCCGCCACACTTATACAACACCTAGACGGAAGTCATCCAACCTCGTCCGAAACTGCTTTAACGCCGCCGTGCGCCGAAGCAGGTACGAATAACGGAGACTGGAAAGGAAAAAGCATGAAGGTACGCAAGCTTGCGGTTGCTCTGGCACTGGCTGGAGGTCTTGGCTCTGGCGTTGCACAAGCCCTGGGATTGGGGGAGGTGGAGCTTCAGTCCTACTTGAATGAGCCTCTGGATGCCCAAATTGTGCTGCGCCAGAGTCGCGGCGTCAGCCCTGGTGATGTTTTTGTAAATGTGGCTTCGGAATCCGCTTATCAGCGGGTGGGTCTTAATCGCGGCCAGTTTGCCAGTAAGCTGAAATTTCAGGTGGTTACCCGCAGCGATGGCAGCCTGGCGGTAAGCGTGTCTTCCCGTGAACCGTTACGGGAGCCGTACCTTAATTTTCTGCTGGAGCTAACCTGGCCCAGCGGCCGCTTGCTGCGTGAATACGCGGTGTTGGTAGACCCACCCGTGTATGCAGCAGAAACCGGCACCCGGGAACCGCTTGTAGCGGCATCGTCTGCTGGCGGCAGCAACCCATTGCCCAGTGAAAATAGCGGCGCGGTAAGCCGCTCTGCGCCAGCCGGCTCTGGTTCTACCCAGTCCCTTGCGTCTGGCAGTGTTTACGGCCCTACAACGTCGTCTGACACCTTGTGGAGTATTGCTACCAGGATGCGCCCGAACAACAGCGTATCTGTGCAGCAGGTTATGCTGGCGATTCAAGACCTTAATCCTGATGCCTTCATAGGCGGCAATATCAACCGGCTGAAACGCGGTGAAGTTCTGCGCGCACCTACGCTGGCGCAGATTGAGCGACTTGGCCGGGCCCAGGCCACCCAGGCTGTGCGAGCGCAAAACCAGGACGTCATCGCAACGCGGGCAACTATTGATGCCAGCGCAGCGGTTGCGCCTTCTGCGCCCGCGGCAATCGACGGCGGAGATGCGGAACTGAAACTGATTGTGGCCGAGACCGAGACCGAGACTGAGGCGCCGCAAGCCGTTGATAACACCGAGCAGAGCGGATCTGCCGGCACCGACGGTAATCAGGCTGATGGCGCAGATGCCGGCACTACGATAGCGTTCGAAGAACTTGACAGTGCGCGTCGTGAAAACAGCGAGTTAAATACCCGTGTTGATTCGCTGCAAGAGCAGGTGCAAACCCTGCAGCGGTTGTTGGAGCTGAAAAACAGCCAGTTGGCCGACATGCAGCAGGCTGGTATCAACGGCGAGAGCGCGGTTGCCAGCATGGACCAAAATGCAGCCGATGACCCCGCAGTTGCTGATGGTGGCGCCAGTGCCAACGTGGCGTCAGAGCCGGCAGCTGATGCCAGCGTTGCTGCCGAGATTACCGATACAGCGAATGCTACCGACGACCCAGCCGTTACTGCAGAGGATGACGCCGAAACTCAGGCTGAATCCGAACCGGCTGCCGAGGTTGCGGCGCAACCCCAGCAGGACGCACAACCACAGGCGACACAGCCTGATCCGGTCGAAGCAAGCCTGACCCTGAGTGGTCTGGTCAACAGCATTATGAGTAATCCGCTTTACCAGATGGTTCTGGGCGGCGGTTTGCTTTTGCTGTTACTGCTGTTGCTTCTGGTGTCTCGCCGCAAATCTAAAAATCAGGATGTCGCCGAAAACGATACCGACTTTGAACAAGCGCCCCTGGTTGAACCCGCACCAAGATCCGACTCGTTTGACCTGGACCTTGACGATCACGAACCGTCCGCGCCTGAAGCTGGGCCAGACGTTCTGGCAGAGGTTGATTCCTACTTGGCTTACGGTCAGCACGAACAGGCGGTAAATACTCTGGAGTCTGCGATTTCCCGCGAGCCTAGCCGCACAGAATTGCGCCTGAAGTTGCTGGCGGTCTACGCGGATGCTCAGAATAGAGTGGCTTTTGAGCGTCAGTATGGCGAGCTCAGTGCTTTGGATGATGACGAGGCCATGGCAGAGGCTGATCGTTTGCTGACAGATCTTGAGCAGGCGGAAGCGGCACCGAGCATCGATGATCTTGAATCTGAATTGCGCTCCGGTTCCTTTGCCGGCTCTTTCGGGGGCTTCGATGAGGAATCAGAAGATGCCAAAGACAGCACCAAGCCAACGCCAGACGATCCTATAGACTATGATCTGAACAATATTGAAGGCCTGGGCGACAAGGAAGAGCCTGCAGAGTCTGAAGCTCCGGAAGATTTTGAAGATTTTGTATTGTCCGACGACTTCGCCCGGGAATTTGCCGATGAAGACGCCGCACCCTTGGCCAAGGCTGACAAACCTGCCGACACGGCCGGCAAGACGTCTGACGATGACGATCTAAGCCTGGATGAGGCCTTCCTGGACGAGTTGGACGCCGAACTTGATAAAGACGACCCCGAAGGCGAGCTCAAGCCTTTTGACATGAAAGAATCGGATTTGGGCAAACTGGAGCCTGATCTGGATAAATTGGACCTGGAGATTTCGGACGACGACCTGGCGCTGATGGGCGAATTTGCTGACAGCGCAGATAGCACCAATCACGCCAATGGCGACGAAGCCGAATCCGAATCCGAATCCGAAGCAGAAGAACTGCCGGAAATGACCGACGCAGAACTGTTGGCTTTGGAGTTGGGTGACGATCCGCAAGCCGAGGAAGAGCTGGGCGTTAAGTTGGGAGAGAACCAAGACGACGAAGACGACATCAGCCTGGACGATCTGGAGACGCTGGAATTGCCCGAAGAAGACCTTCCGGCGTATGACCTTCCTGAGGACGACTTGTCAGAAGACGACCTTCCAGAAGTCGACTTGTTGGAAGAGGATCTTTTAGAAGAAGACCTGCCCATTGTGGCACCTGGCGCGCCTCGAGCGATCGACGAGAGCGATCTGGGTGACGACGATGATTTCGACTTTCTGTCTGACACCGACGAGGCAGCAACCAAGCTGGATTTGGCGCAGGCCTACGTCGAGATGGGCGATATCGACGGCGCCCGCGACATTTTGATGGAAGTGGAACTCGAAGGCACCGCTGAACAGAAGGCAGAAGCGAAGGAACTGCTTAAAAATCTGTCCTGATTGGTTATAATCCTTT